>Ga0066846_10000485_pt1 | contig 20153 bp, 18 predicted proteins | sample ETNtaG_33_FD_65489 | JGI IMG/M metagenome (GOLD analysis project Ga0066846, IMG submission 65489) | Marine microbial and viral communities from oxygen minimum zone, Eastern Pacific Ocean - ETNP201310SV76 | ecosystem: Environmental > Aquatic > Marine > Oceanic | place: Pacific Ocean: Eastern... | reverse complement strand
TAATAAAGTTGATATCAAACCCATTGGCTGTGATATCTAGTTGTCCTTGTTCGTCGTAGGCACCTTGATAATATGACGTTCCAATCTCGATTGAAGGTAGTAAGGCAATAGCCAGGCGGCCACCAAACGCTTTATTGCTATTGTTGTCAGAACTCGTCGCTTCAAATTCCACTTCCGGGAACGCCTCACCATGACCATCTTCTTCCGAATCAGGATCAGCTGCAGCAGAGGGTGCGAAAAAGCGAGCTATTAGATCATCATGATCATCCTCAATCTCTTCTTCGTCATGAGCAGCTTCAGAGCGCGGACCGTTTGTCATGAAAACATCCACAAACACTTTGGCCGAGCCGACTTGATAGACTTGCTGTGCAGCTACGCCTACGTCACTAAGAATAGGTAACAATGGATCCATTGCTTGGCTCGAGCCATGAGCGCCATAGACGCCGGGGGTCCATATACTTCTATTAATCCAACTAGGGTGCCAGTTGGCACTAAACTGCCCAAATGGTAAAAGGAATTTTCCGGCAGTTAATGTTGTGTTGTCGTTCAGGAAATAATGGATGTCAGCGTATTCGAGCTCGGTTTCGGTCTCCCCGTTTTCGCCCAATCCAAACTCGAGTTCTGCTTCGACATGCATTTTGTCATTTAAGCTGAATAAAAAAATGGGAATAAACCTGGCCGAAAAAGCATCGGTGTCGGCTACATCTGCACTTTCATATTTAACGTCACCGTATCCCACAAAGACAAACCGGTCGGTGGTCTCAGATGCAAGCAATGGTGACGATGTGATCATACCGGCCACAAAAATCATTGCATGCAACACTCCTTTATGTAATCGCATAATATTTCTCTTTTTAAATTGTTTTTCTTACCCACTAACTGGGTTGATTTACTTATTTGGCACTGTGTTGTTAAGTGCGCTTACGAAGTAACAAAAAACTCTATGGGAGGCGGGTGATTTGGCGGAACAGGTCTTTTGAGCACCTGATAACGATCTCTGTGATTTTTATCCTCTTGCGCCTCAATTAAAAAACAGGAGTGTGCTTCAAGAATGGCAAGCGGTGCGTTGGAAGACGAATTGTCCGTATAAAAACAGTCTGGGCAATAACAAGGTGTGAAAGACTCTTTTTGCTCATCATCGTGTGCACGTTCACCATTGATAAACACCGTCGATGCATGTTCATGAAATCCGATGTCACGCGTAGCATGGACACTCACCGATAACGTGTTGACCAGCAGTAGTGCTATCCAAATGTTTACTAACGAGAACCGAGTCACTGAACCTTACCCTTAAATGTTTATGTATTTAATCGTAGTGATTTCATTTCAAATGTAGTTGATCCAGATCAAAGCATCACAACGAATAGATTACAGTTTGATTACATTTCTGTAATCAAATCATTAACTTATTTATCCATTCAAGGACTTTACTTATGCTGAAGCTATCAAACATATAAGTGAGCTTTCACTCTTCTACCCTTTTATCCAGATCGTAGCACTTTGTAGAAATCCAGAAACTTTACAACAGCTTAAAAGGTCTTATGGGGATAGGGTCAGAATCGAGTGTATCGATTTCACTAATAGGGATTGTATTAAAAGCCTTCAAAACGTTGTCAATCAGCATACTCACTTTAGCTACCTGATCCATTGCGCAGGTGTTGTCATGCCATTTGGAGATATTAGCAACGTCGCCCCTGATGAGTGGGAGGCAACCCAATGGATAAATGTCGAAGTACCTCGCCTTTTAACGCAGATATGCTTAAAAAAATTTAGTCATAGCCGCGTGATGTTTTTAACCAGTGATTTGCCAGTACAACCCGTTGCTGGCGCCTCAGCTTATTGTGTGAGCAAAGCATCATTAAATATGCTGTGCCAGTGTTTTCAACTTGAAGTCGATAACGATATTGCTGTTTTTACAACTGTGGCTCCTGGAAACGTCGACACCAAAATGCAGGAAACGATAAGGCAAGCTTCAAATCACGCGTTGCCTGCATCGGAGTTAATGCGCAGTATGTATTCAGCAAACAAGCTTTTACCTCCCCGATTAGTTGCACAATATCTGCGACAATTGCTGAGCGATATCACGCCAAACACTTTTGGTAGTCGTAGTTGGAATTTACTAGAGAGTATTGTTGAAGTTTCACCTGCAAAACAGACAAAAACAGATTCAATCACGCGGGCTACTGAAACAAGTTTGGTAGAACTGGCAAGTCTTGTTGACGGCGCATTCTGGTCACCGGGTAGTGCAGAATATGAAGAAAACAGGAAAGTATTCAATCAAGGTGTTTCGCGTTTTCCGTTAGTAATTATTCAACCTAAAACAAAGACCGATATTATACACATTGTCAGATGTGCAAAGCAGTTGCGCTTATCTATTACAATTAAGGGTCAAGGGCATGGTGTAAGTGGCATGTCGGTCCTTAACAATGCAATTGTAATTGATATGTCGATGTTTAAAACAACTGTACTGAATGTTGATAAGAGCTCAGTAAACGTCGGCGCAGGCGTAAAAAATAGTGAATTGGACCATTTTCTAGCGCAACACAATAAAGTGGTTCCTTTGGGAACCTGCCCCGATGTTGGTGTTGTCGGCGCAACATTGGGAGGGGGGATCGGTTTTTTGTCCAGAAAGCTTGGTTTGAGTTGCGACAATGTGCTCGCGTTTGGATTGATAACTGCTGACGGTAAAGTAAGACAAGTGACCGAATCCCAACATCCGGATTTGTTTTGGGCATTAAAAGGGTGTGGCCATGGTCAATTTGGCGTTGTGACCGATGTCACGTTTAAATTACATGATGCCCCCCAAAATATTGATGGCCGAATACTCGAGTGGCCATTATGTCACGCACGATCTATTCTTAGGCAATATAGCAAAACAGTGCTCAGTGATAACAGATCGGTTTTTCTATATGCATATCTCTCGCGATCGATGCACGATAAAGCACGAATTTCGATAATGGGGTTTAGTGAGGACTCGGTGCACGGTTTGGATTCTGTAGCCAAATGGCAAGACGGTGCCACATTGTTAAGTAGGCGGTCGCAATACGTTGAATGCCAATCCAATGACTACGATAGTGATCTGAGTTTGTATTGGCGAAATGGCATAATTGAAGGCGAGCTATCAGACGAATTCATTGAAACACTTTTATCGTGTTACCGAGCTTGTCCGGTAAATTCAGGTGGATTTATGCTAGACCCGCTTTGTGGCGCTATTCAGGATGTAAACGCTGACGATTCGGCATTTATTCACCGCAACGCTTCTTTCGTCTGTAGTATCACAGGGATCACTCAAGCTGAATGTGACGATACTGAAGTTATCGATTGGGTGAATAAATCTTTCGATTTGCTATTACCGTTTTTTAATGGTCATTCTTACCAAAATTATGACATGGGGAATGGGTCGCCACTTGCACTTTACTACGGCCAACACACAGCTCGTTTGAAATTATTAAAACAACAATACGATCCTACTGGTCTGTTTATGAGTTCTCTTCTGCGCCCTGACTAAAAAACTTTTAGTCATTGCTGTGACGATTTCGATATTGTGAACGTATGTTCTACCCATATTGAATTGGCATTGTGGTTACTTGTAACAAGGAAATAGTTTATGAAAAGATGGATATGTTTGTTTCTTGTGATGTCATCATCGCTCGCACATCCAAATGATCGTGAGCATGGCGATTTTTACAGAGGATTAACTGGTCTTAAAGTACAAATTGATGACGCGTATTAGAAAATTTCAGAGGCTTCTGACGCAGAGTTACGTGAGTTGAGTGCTCAAGAGTTAGAGCAGGTAAAGCAGTCGTTGCAGGTTCTCAACATGCAAGACATTCGAATGCAATTGCAACCTCATTTAAATCAACTGCACAAATCAACTAAATCTGAAACACTACTCGCTTCTTGGATGAACCATGTTCAAAGTTCGCGAACGAAGGCAGTTAAAGATGAAGCTGAAAGCGACTTAGTTGCCTTGAGAGAAGCAACGGATCGTGAACTGATCGAACTACAAATGAACACGCAGCGGCAAATTAATTCACTGACTGAGAGGCACGAAAACGATATTGTTCGCCTCACTCAAGACCATAAGGAAGAAGTAAGGCGTCTTGAGCAATTAAATTTAGACAAGGTTCAATATGCAGAGACAGCATTTGAAAATCTAATGGGAGAAACAGAAACACAAAATGGGCTGATATTTAAAAACCTCGCGGTCTCCATATATCTTCGCCGGTTCTTAGTGGAAGATGGTTACGATCGGTTTTTTAACGACTTAACGCTTACTTCAATTGATGAAACAGCAACGGTTCGGTGTGATCCAAGCATATTAAGAGAAGTGATTTCAATTCAAGAGCACGCAATTTTACGGTTTGAAAAAGTCAAAAACAAGCTAGAAGATGCTAAAATGCTGTATTACGAAGCATTACTAGATCTTGCATTTTATGAGGCTGAAATGTCGCGGTTTGGTATATTGAATGTCGATGCGACGCAACGGATCAATGAAAACCTTGTTGCTTTTGAGCAGAATTTACTCTTTTGGTTAAACGAAGCGAATACAAAACACCAGAGCGGTTACCGCGTTTCATTTTTCGCGTAATCTGCATGGTAGACAGCTTGGTTTTTATCAGGGGATGTTTGAGACTTCATGAAATTTTTGAATAACAACCCGCTAAAGCCGAAATGTTATCACAAGTGTCTGCTTTGCTGGTAGAAAACGATATGGCTACTGTAAGACAAATAACTGACGTAATAGAGTCAAGAGAATGCAACTCTTTGTGGTCAAAATACACCAACTTCAAAGAAGAACGACCAAAACTGTTTGAGTATTAACGGTAGTCTGGGTTTGTTGGCACTAAAAGCACAATCTTCTCCGAATTAATCTTGCGTTGCTGTAAACACATTAGCGTTGATAACAAGATTATATCGACACACGCATTTGCGCGCAAGCGCATATGCGTTTATCAAGCATTACTCTGCTGCCTTGACTCTACCTTCCCTCATTATGTGCATATCTCATCGTAATTTTATGTCTGCGGCAGCATAGCGGATATTAATTACTGAAGGTGATTTATGGCAAAGTAAAAGGTGCATAGTTACACCGATGAGCTAAACCAATAGATAGTACCAAACAGCGCAAAAAAGATAGGTTGATGCAATATGTAAACCGCTAAACTATGCCGTCCGAGAAGAGTCAAGTTATTCGGGATATTCCATTTTGCAAACGGATCAAATCCGCTTTTCAAAACGTGCCCTATCGCAATACCAAACAATACAACACCTATCCATGGAAAAATCGCAACGTAATCGTTTGGAGAATGAGGTAGTGACAAACTGATCAGATTAAATGGCCATTTACTGGATACTAGGCCAATGTTAAACAACGTGACCGCAACAAAACCCAACAACAGCGACAATATGGGTTTTCTAATCAACGGAACACACAAAACACTCGCTACAGCAATAAAATGCAATACGCCAAAGAATATCCAGTTTGCATTAAAAAAATAATACGTAAAAAGCGATATTACCGCGGCCCAGAACGCTATGGAAAACAGCCGCAGTAAAAACATTTTTAGATTAAATTTTCGAAAATTCCCGAGCACGAGCGACGCGCCTACACTCACAAAGAAGAGCGTCAATATTACATACCGAAACTCCCTCCACCCTTTTCCATTGGGGACATTCCAATCAACCCAACCAAAGAAACGAAGGTCGTAAGCAAAATGGAATACAACCATCAACACAATGGCTAACGTTCGTATTGCATCCAATGTGATATTGCGATTTTGCACGGAATTCAACGTTGTTAACGGTGCTTATGTGGCTTATTATCACGGGTAGATGAATGCGAATGAATGACCTTCCATCCTTCATCAGTTCGGCGAAACAAATAGGTTTGAAATCCTTTTTTATCAAAAACTGCGCCGGTTTTGCGTACTTCTCCTGAAACATTTACTGTCGTAACTGCCCAAGCGAAGTCTCCTTCAACGTTTGTTTCGATATCTAGAATATCAATGGTCAATCGTTTCAATACCTCTTTTTCCGGCTCTACATGATTTTTGACCAAATCCTCTAACCCTTTATTCTGACCGCCTGACTCAATGTAACGCGCACCTACCTGGCCAAGATAATGTTGATAGAACGGCATACCGTTACCAGACTCCCACCCCTTTTCAATATCTTGGATCATTTCTAGTATCTCGGTTTCGTCGTTCGTTTGCTCAGACGCACAAATGTATGGTGATGTGGCTAAAAAAATAACAACGCAGCTTGCATAGAAAAGTTTCATCGTTTTGACCTTTTTATTTTAGTTTGGTGGGGAGTTAGTGAGACCAATGAATATGACTGATTTTCCACTGTCCATTGATCAGCGTTAAAAAGAGCGTTTCATTGCCTGTCCTATCAATATCTCGACCTTTATAGTTTCCAGAAGTGTGACTTCTTGAAATGGAGACAGCTGTATTACCATGCACACGAACATGATGCTCAATCGTCTTCGTGGTTACGGCAGATGAAAATTGCATGTCTGCTTGCAAATGATGTGCACGATATTCGTCGGCACTGCGCTCAATTCTGCCACCTTCCAAAATAAGGACATCATCGGCAAGTAAGCTCATGACTGTCTCTGCATTAGCCTCGGAGAGTGCTTTGTGGAATTGTTTTGCTATTATTCCTGCGTCGGAGTCTAGCCCTGAGAACATAGGACTATTACTGGTGTCGTTATGCGTTTTATCATGAGCATTAACACAGTTAGTTAACAGCAAAGGAAAGAGTATGATTGACAACAAGTAAATTTTTTTCATTTTGTGTTTCTTCAATAATTGGGGCCTACGGCGGTACTTAACACCACCGTCACCATTAAAATAGATATCCCTATACAAAGTTCGATTTGGATTGATTTTTGAAGCGTTCGAGGACTGGTTATGCCGGTTAAAAGCTGAGGAACCAATCGCAGTTTGTGTAACAACGCGATTAGAAAGATAGCACCAACAAACAACAGCTTAACAAGCAATACAAAGCCGTAGTTTGTGTCGAGCAAACTGCTAACAGAACGCACAAGTTGCCAAGCCAGTAGTAAACCAGCAATAATTAGCCCCCCAATGGGGTACATCGCCGATTTCCCAAATTTTGTCATGACATGGTGCAAATTGGGGGTAGAAAGCTCTACGCACGTCCTTGAAAGAGGCCAGAGTGAACCCACCCACGCGAGCGCAATAACGGCATGAGCAGCCAGGATAAATTTTAAACTAGGTTGTAACTGTTGAGTATGCCCAGTTAACGTAAATGTATACCCAAATCCTGCCAACGCAATAACAATGAAAATTCCAAGAGAGAGACTTGAAATAAGGGCGGTTTTTCTAATTGAATGACCTAAATAGGTTAAATATAGTAGCGCACTTGCGAACAGCACTAGTCGACTTTTTGCAACATCTCCGAGCGTTGAATGCGCGACCATCTCTCGCATAACGGGGTCAAACATACCAGCGTATCCAGATTGAGCGAGCTGCCCAACCTGAAACAAAAAGTCAAAAGCACTAAAAATGATGCCAATGACCGCAAACAAACACATGTGCCTTGTTACCGTTGTTTGTAAGCTTGCGGGTAAAGTAAATTTGGTGTCAATATCAGTATTGGTAATGCACAAAATCCAACCACCACCAAGCAGCGCTGATACGCCGAGATAAACACCAAACTTTGAAATCAACAACCCCAACTGCCAAATGTCCATAGCGTCCTCTAATGGTTGCCGTGCGTGCTGTCGTGCTTTTTATCGTTATGTTTCATCATTGAAGCATGCACCATAAAACTAAAAGCCCCTTCCATTTTGTGACCGTCCTGACCTAGCAACATCCAATTGACAGTGTATGTATCTACTGGTAATCCGGGTAATTCGTAACTAAAGGCACTAGCGAGTTCCGTACTTGGCTTAAACTCAAACGGAATGGTTTCCCCACTTTTTGATTGCAACGTTACTCTAGCCAACCTTACAGGCTTGGTGAAAACCAATGATAGTTCAGGTGGAGATGACATCAACATCGCATTATCCTTAGGCGTAGATGTCTTAAGTGTTGTGTGAGCAAAAGTAGAAAAACTTAAGGCTACCATGAGCATTGAAAAGATTAGTTTCATTTAAAGTCTCCTTAGACTTGATGGGTTATAGATGACACAAATGCTTCAATATTGATGGCATTTGGGTCAATGGTATTGTCGATCAGCAAGCCTGTGACGTCTTTCATCATCGCGCTGGGCCCAGGTAAAAAAATGTTCACCCAGAATGTAGTAGATATCAAACCAGACCATGTAAAGGCCGCTTAACGACCAAAACAACACCTGTCCGCCGACTAGCAGCATAAGCCAACGATGTGAACGGCGAACAGGTCCTTTCATTACGCAACGACAGCCAAGTATTTAAGCTGTTGTTTGCGCCATATTAAATAAATGGCAGGCAGTATGAGTAGTGTCAGAATAATCGCACTAACCATTCCTCCCACCATCGGCGCGGCAATCCGACTCATGACTTCGGACCCCGTACCAGAGCCATATAAAACCGGCAGCAATCCAAAGATGATAGTGGCCGTTGTCATCATGACGGGACGAACACGCAATCCTGCACCGTGCAGTACTGCCTCGGTCAACATCTCGGCGCTCGGTAAGGTACCCCCTTCTTTGCATCTATCCATCAGTGCCTGATATTCATGATTGAGATATACAAGCATAATGACTCCTATTTCTACAGCGACACCGGCCAAGGCAATGAAACCTACGCCTACGGCCACGGAGAAATTAAAGCCTTCGATGTACATAAGCCATATGCTGCCAACCATCGACAATGGCAATGTCCCCATAATAATCGCCACTTCAATGAAGTTTCGGAAGTTGAGGTACAATAGAATAACGATTATAGCGAGCGTCAAAGGCACAACGTAAGTGAGCTTCTCCTTTGCCCTTAACATATACTCGTATTGGCCAGACCAATTAATTGAATAGCCGGCGGGTAAAACGAGTTGTTCAGCAACAACTTGCTGCGCGTTAGCCACATACGTGCCTATGTCTACACCATCGATGTCAACATACACCCATCCATTGAGCCGCGCGTTTTCACTCTTGATACCCGGCGGTCCGTCTTCGATATAGACGTCAGCAACATCAGCTAGGGCTATACGTTTTCCTTGTGGTGTCACTACAGGTAACAAAGAAAGCGACTCTGGAGAGCTTCGGTATGACTGCGGATAACGAATATTTACTGGATAGCGCTCCAGCCCTTCTACACTCTGTGTTACGTTAACACCGCCAATTGCACTAGAGACAATTTGCTGAACATCAGCGATATTGAGCCCATATCGGGCGGCTTTTTCGCGATCAATGTCGACTTTCAAGTAGCGACCGCCAGCGACGCGTTCAGAATACACTGAAGCCGTGCCATCGACGTCAGTTAATATTGACTCAATTTGTTGGCCGATTTTTTGAATTTCCATTAGATCGGGACCACCAATTTTAATCCCAACAGGGGTTTTAATTCCTGTGGCAAGCATGTCAATTCGGGTTTTTATTGGCATCACCCATGCGTTGGTTAAGCCCGGTAAATTGACCACTGCATCAAACTCTTTAATAAGGTCCTGCGTGGTCATCCCTTCTCGCCATTGTTCTTTGGGTTTCAATTGAATGAATGTCTCAATCATGGTCAGTGGCGCGGGGTCCGTCGCCGTATCCGCCCGCCCTACTTTGCCAAATACCGTTTCTACTTCTGGTACGGTTTTTATTAATTTGTTGGTCTGTTGAAGAAGCTCTCGTGCCTTCCCGATTGATATGCCGGCATAGGTGGTCGGCATATACATCAAATCGCCTTCGTCAAGCGGGGGAATAAATTCACTACCAATTTTATCAATTGGCCAAACCCCGATAGCCAAGACAATCAATGCTGCGACCATCGTTGACTTTGGAAAGCGCAAAACTGTCTTGAGCGTCGGTATGTATAAAAACGTTAAAAACTTGTTGACTGGGTTTTTGTGTTCAGGCAAAACCTTTCCACGTACAAAATACCCCATTAAGACTGGGACCAGTGTAATCGCAAGTGCCGCTGATGCAGCCATTGCATATGTTTTCGTATAAGCAAGAGGGGAAAACATCCTCCCTTCCTGGGCCTCAAGCGTAAAAACAGGTACAAAACTAACCGTAATGATCAACAAACTGAAAAATAACGCAGGTCCAACTTCGACCGCAGAATCGATAACAACCTGCCAGCGATTTTCCTTGGTAAGAGGCGTCTTTTCCATGTGTTTGTGCATATTTTCAATCATAACGATCGCACCATCACTCATGGCGCCAATGGCAATAGCAATGCCGCCCAACGACATGATATTGGCATTGATCCCTTGCATATACATAACGATTAGCGCGGTAATGATCCCGACAGGAATACTGATGATTGCGACGAGTGACGACCGAACATGAAAAAGAAAAGCGACACATACCAAAGCGACTACGATAAACTCTTCCACTAGTTTCGAAGCTAGGTTATCAACGGCTCTTTCAATTAATGCGGAACGATCATAAACAGTGACCACCTCCACGCCATCAGGTAGTCCTTTTTTTAAGTCCTCTAGTTTTGCTTTGACGCCATCTATCGTTTTTTGAGCATTCTCACCAAAACGCATCACGACAATACCGCCGACTGTTTCCCCTTCGCCGTTTAGCTCTGCTATACCGCGGCGCATTTGTGGACCGATATCTACAGTGGCAATATCCCTTATTAAAAGCGGTGTGCCATTGTCATTGACGCCAAGAGGAATGGTTTCGATATCCTTCTTATCAGAAATATACCCCGTGGCACGAACCATGTACTCAGCTTCTGCAAGCTCCACTACAGAGGCCCCAACTTCTTGATTTCCTCGCTTTATTGCCATCTGAATATGAGAAAGCGGTATACCGTAAGCGCGGAGTTTTTCAGGATCTACTTTCACTTGATACTGTTTCACCATACCCCCTAGCGCCGAGACTTCGGACACGCCAGGCACAGTTTGGAGCTCAAATTTCAAGAACCAGTCTTGCAAACTGCGTAATTGAGAAATATCGTGTTGGCCGGTTCTGTCGACCAATGCATACAGATAAACCCAACCAACGCCTGTGGCATCTGGACCTAATTGCGGCCTGGCGTTTTCAGGTAGATTGGGGGCAACTTGCGATAAATATTCAAGCACCCTGCTTCTTGCCCAATATAAGTCGGTATCATCATCAAAAATGATATAAACGTAGGAGTCACCGAAAAACGAATAACCTCGAACCGTTTGTGCACCCGGTACGGAAAGCATGGCGGTCGTTAGCGGGTACGTTACCTGATCTTCTACAACTTGTGGCGCTTGACCAGGATAACTCGTTTTGATTATCACTTGGACATCGGATAAATCTGGGATCGCATCTACTGGCGTATTTTTCATTGTAACTAAACCGCCACCGACTATGATGATGGTTGCGAGTAAAACAAAGAAGCGGTTTGAGACCGACCAACGTATGATTGCTTCTATCATTCGTGCGCTCCTTCATGTTGGCTGTGATCCATCGTTCCTTTATCAGATGCTTGTATATGTAATGTGGTAATAACGTACGCACCGTCTTGGGTTTTGGTAATTTCGATGTGCAGTCGCATACCAGCGGTAATGTCAGATAAATCAATCTCATTAGCGACGTTGAAATCCATTGTCATTGCAGGCCAATCCCACGCCTCAATAGGGTCATGTTCAAGGCTTAACTGGTTGTTAGCACTCATCACTGCATTGACCGTTGCTTGAGTCCACACAGCGTCGACAGCGGTACTTGTTTCACTACTTGCCTCTTCAACAACATGAATGGTAGAAACAAGATATTCGCCACTTGAGGATTTTGAAATTTCAATATGCGCAAGCGTTCCAGAGGCCAAATCAGACAAGGTTATGTTATCTGCCACATTAAAATCCATCGTCATCGCGGGCCAATCCCACTCTTTTATAGCGGGATGATCGACATTTATCATTCGATGCCCATCCATTACAGAATTAATCTTGACTTCAGTCCAAACGCTTTCAGACATAGTCGCCTGTGTACTTTGTGCTGAATCGATTATGTGCACGGTTGTCACCACATATTGACCATCAGTTTGCTTACTGATCTCGATATGTGCCGATGAACCACCTTTGACCGTTGCTAAATTGATATGCTCCGCTACCACAAAATCCATGGTCATCGACGGCCAATCCCATTCTGGAATTGGACCATGTTTTGCAGTTATCATGTTGTGAGAAGGCATCACGTCTGTGATCATCACCTCTGTGAAGACCGATGTTGGACTTTCTTCAGGGGGTTCCATTCGCTTAAAGTCAGAGCTAATACTGCTCTCTGAATCAAGCATAAATTGAGCGGAGGTGACAATGCTGTCACCATCGATCAGTCCTTCAAGTACTTCTGTAAACTCGTCAACCACTCGCCCAATTTTGATTGCAACTGATTTAAATTTTCCATCTCCCAATGCCAATACAACGCGATTTTGATTGCCTGTTCGAATAACCGCTTCGGTTGGCACGATCAAGTTGGTCGAATCCATATCAGAGTGGATAGTCACTTGAGCGAACATGTTCGGCTTTAACGTATAATCTTGATTAGCAAAGCGAAGACGCACACGCAGTGTGCGGGTACTCTGTTCAAGGGTTGGGTAGACGTAGTCTACAACGCCTTGCCACGTCTTTCCGGGGAGGAAATCTAATGTCATAGTAACAGGCAGCCCTTCCACTATTTGGGCGGTTTGTCGCTCAAATACCTCTGCATCAACCCAAACCTCATCCAATGCACCAATCGACATGACTGTAACGCCAGGTTTTATAAAGAAACCTTCTCGAATGTTTAAATTATCTACGAATCCGGTTTGGGGTGCGGAAAAGGTAACGGTTTGCTGAACATTTTTTGTTTTTGTTAACGTCTCCACGACGTCTTCAGGCACTTGCAATGCATTTAAGCGAGAACGAGCAGCTACGATCAGATCTTTGTTGTTTCTGCGCATAGCAAGCAGCAATTCTTCTTGTGCATTCACTAACTCAGGCGAGTATAGAGAGTAAAGTGGTTCCCCTTTTTTAACATATTCTCCAGATGCTTTTACATGCAGTGTTTCTATCCAGCCTTCAACGCGAGGATGCACATGGATTAATGTTTCTTCGTTGTATTGAACGTACCCGACAGTTCTAATAGGGACATGCAGCGCGCGGCGCTGCACTTTCGCAGTTCGAACACCAAGATTGTTCTCCACATTTGGCGCTATAGTAATTGTTCCTGGGCCCGCATCACCACTTGAACTTTCTTCGTAGACAGGAATGAGATCCATGCCCATCGGAGACTTTCCTGGTTCGTCTCTGCGGTAATTTGGGTCCATCGGCGCAACCCAATACAACGGTTGCTTCTCTTCGTTTTGCTCATTATTCGCGGTGGATGATGAAGATGGTATCAGAAACGTGAATGCCAACGCAGTCATAATACCGCCTGCTACCCCGCCTATGACGAGTGCTTTAATTGTGCTCATTGTTGTTCTCCGATTTGAGACAAAGGAATACCTGCGTTGGTATCAAAGTAATAGTTGAGTTGAATTTTTGTTTTGACCAAATCCACACTGATATCCAGTGCGTCAATTCTGGCATTAAGATCCGCAATACGAGCGCGCACTACCTCAGCAAAGTCTCCTTCGTCGTTGGTATAAGCATTGAGCGATGCCTCAGCTTGCTCTTGCATTTGCTCTAACAATTCGAGTTCGTACAGCGCTTGTCGCTCCATTAATCGCTCATTTTCCGCATATAAAGACTGGATGTATGACATCATTTCTCTGAGGACTAAGCGCTTGTCGGTTTTAATGGCTTCAGATAGGCTTACGGCAGCCGAAACCTCTTGGTCTTGGCGGTTTTCTGTAAAAAGAGGTACATCGAAACTTACACCCATCGATAAAAAATCTGCTCGACTTGTACCGTCGGGCGTGTCGTCTCTGTAGGCGTAACTAGCGTTAACCCCCCATTGTGGCTTGTATTTTTCTTTGGCAAGGTCAATACCGGTTTGGCTGGCGCGAATTCTTTGCTCTATCGAGAGGATCAAAGGGTGTTGATTGAGAACCATTGCAAGCGATTGTTGATCTCTGCGCTCAAGTATTGTTCTCATATTCTGCCCCATGTTTTTGATCTCAGGTAGGGCATGCGGCAACGTTAATCGAGAAAAGGCATCAAATCCCGATTGACTTGGATAATTTTGATCTCTAACTAGCCACTCTAGAAGCTTCCCTGTGGCTCTTTCTTCTAATGCTCGTAGTTTAGTAAGTCGGTCTTCCAACCTTGTTAATTCCAACTTTGCACGAACGATATCTTGCTGATTTACGCGTCCAAAGGCAGTTGAATAATTTGCCTTTGCGATATCGCTGAGCTGTTCAAATAACGCTTTATCTTCATCAATTAGCTTTACACTTTGCTGCGCCCGATATATTTCTAACCATAAGTTTGATACTTGAACGCGTGCTTTGGCCACTCGGTCGGCTCTCATCAGGGGATGCTCTGCTGCTTGCTCCCGCAATTGACGAGACCTTATGGCTAACGAATCACCACGAGGAAACATCTGTGACACACCTACTTTTAGCTGAGTCATGGGCTCTTGATCAAACGCAAAACCATCAGTGGGTACATTTGCTAAACCGATGTTGACAACGGGGTCTGGTAGGCTCGAGGCGACGACACTACTGGACAATGTGGCACGTTCACGATGTGCACTGCTAACGAGCCATGGATCATTTTCTACCGCTATTTCTACTGCACGTTTGAGCGTTAATTTTTCATTCGCGATAGCGGGAGAGACCATCGAGAACGAGAACGCTCCCCAAATAGAAACAAAAAGACAAAACCGGTTCATTAGAATTGCTCCTCATAGGTGTTGACTTCAGCAAAGGTCGTAACTGAACCATCTACATTGAGTTGCAATACAAGGTAAGGTTGGAATCGTTCGTCAACTTCCATGCCCGGCGATCCAATTGGCATGGCTGGAACGCTCAACCCTAAAACCCCTTCAGGAGGGTTTTCTAAAAATTGTTGGATGTATTTTGCGGGTATGTGCCCCTCAAATACAAACCCGTCCTGAGAAAGAGCAGTATGGCAGGAGCGATACTGGGGTTCGACGCCATATTTATCTTTGACTCCGGACATTAGCGTGACATTTGTCACATCTGTCTCAAAGCCATGTTCTTCAACATGTCGCACCCATTTTTGACAACATTTACATGTTCTACTCTTGTAGACATGTAATGTGAATTTCGGTGCCTGTGTTGCAGACTTTGCATCATTCTTTGCCTGCAGTACATCACTGCACGCCGTTAAAAAGAGGACTAAAGAAAACAAAGCCCCAAACGGTATATTTTTGTTCATAAACAACTCTCACATATATTGGATTTTGCACGCTTTACGATGGAAACGTCACGTGCAGTAACTGTTAGTCTTTACATCGACTAATCTAATTACACGAGAGAGTATTTTGGGGGGCGTAAATGTATAGCGATAAAGACTTTATGCAGCCTTGTTTGTTTGCTTAGGGCTGGGGTGTTCAACAGTTTTGGTGTTTCGAAACTCTCCCCAGCCAACATGCCGAGCTGAAAGACTGCCATGGGACAACAGCAATTTTGATTGCAACAACTCTCTGATGCGTCGTGTGATGAGTGGTCCATGTGATGACCGATTCTGTTATCTATTTCATGCACCATATCGCTTGCACATGGCGTAGCTACACTCGCGAAAGACCCGCTTACTTGCACGCTCAACAAAGCGATAACAAAGAGGTATTTGACGAATGAAAGTTTCACTTAAACCTGACTCCTTTAATGAAACGCGTTTTCACGGATTAGCTACGGCAATGAGAATATCAAATGGCCCTGACAGACAGATTACCTTGACATTACAATTTTGTAATCATGAGCGATATTGATAGCGAAAGTGTATTTTTAGTTGAATATTTGCGACTTCGAGCTACGATGTGGCGCGCTCATTAGTATATTGAATACTCTGTTGGTTGCTGGCATACGTTTTATTATTAGTATACTAACAGCATTTTACGATTGCGGTGTATTCAACAGGCTTACTCCATTGAATTAAAGCTATGCAGCAGGTTAATCACACACCATGAAAATACTTGTAGTCGAAGACGAAGTAAAAACGGGCGATTACATCAAACAAGGGCTAATTGAATCCGGCTTTGTTGTAGAATTAGTAAGGACTGGCCTGGATGGTCACCACAAATCGATGATTGGTGATTATGAATTAATCGTACTCGATGTAATGCTGCCCGACATAGAAGGTTGGAAAATCCTGTCTTCATTGAGAGAGTCTGGTAAATTTACACCCGTTCTTTTTTTAACCGCTCGCGATCACGTTAATGACAGAGTCAAAGGACTTGAGTTAGGCGCAGACGATTATTTGGTTAAACCGTTTGCTTTCGCGGAACTCCTCGCAAGAGTGCGCACCTTGATCAGGAGAGGGACTTCTGTCCCTAACAACACGTTACACATTGCAGATTTGGAGCTTGATATCCCTTCTCGCGTTGCGAAGCGCGGTGGCAAAGTAATCAATCTGACGACTAAAGAGTTTACATTGCTTGAACTAATGGTCAGACGTCAAGGTGAAGTATTGCCCCGTTCTTTGATCGCCTCTCAGGTATGGGACATGAATTTTGACAGTGACACGAATGTCATTGATGTCGCTATCCGAAGATTGCGTGCAAAAATTGATGATGACTTTCCTGTAAAGCTAATTCAAACTGTCAGGGGGATGGGCTATAAAATGAGTGTAGATGATAGTAACGAATAAACTAAAACGGCCAAACTCTCTTGCGTTTAGAGTCACTATACTTGTTGGCATTACCGTATTTTTGTGCCTTACAATAATCAGCTTAATCGTTCAACAATCAATTGCAACGCATTTTGCTGAACAGGATGCTGATGAATTAAATGAGGTATTCCATGCTGTAAAACGAAAGCTTAGCGAAGCATACACTGAAAAGGTGGCACCTTCGAGTATCCTCGTTGAAGCAGTGTCTGGTCATCATGGAGTCTATTACCTTGTGCAAAATGAAGATGGAGAATCCGTATTTTCGAGTAAAGGCGTTGACTTGCACAAATACCCCGGTCAATTGTTTGACAACGATCTCATAACGCCTGATATGTTGACACTTTTTTTTGATGGATCCCATATGTTGCGAGCAACTGAAGCTCTCGTGACCGTCAGCACTGGTCAGAATAAGTCTACATACCGTGTTGTGGTAGCCTCCAACATGGAATTTCATATGAATTACATGGAAGACTTTGAAAAGACGTTATGGGGCATTATTTTCGTGTCTGGTTTGATCACGATAATAGTGGCACGTTTTGCTGTGTATCGAGGCCACTCGCCGCTACGAAAACTGAGTAGAAAAATAGGTTCTATTACTGCTGACAAGCTCGATATCCGACTAAATCCTTTAGAGGTACCGGTCGAGCTCGCAGGATTAGTGGGGTCGTTTAATGCTATGATTGAACGACTCGAAGCTGGCTTTGAGCAACTTTCATATTTTTCTGCGGACATTGCGCATGAATTGAGAACACCGGTCACAAACCTGACAACTCAAACGCAGGTTATTCTGAATCAACCGCGCACTGAAAGTGAATATGTTGAAATTTTATATTCTAATTTGGAAGAATACGAACGTATGACCAAGATGGTCAGTGACATGTTACTTCTAGCCAAAACGGAACATGGACTCGTCAAGCCACAGTTAGAGCGACTAAATTGCCGGGCAGAGCTTCAAGAATTAGTTGAGTATTTTGAACTACTGGCAGAAGAAAGACAAATTCAAATTCGCATCCGAGGGGCCGATGCCACAATTGATTGCGATAGGTCCATGTTTCGACAAGCTATGAGTAATCTATTATCAAACGCAATTCGATATTCCTTCGAAAACGCGATTGTTAAGGTAGCAGTATCTACCAACGATGAACATACAAAAATTACCGTTTCAAATCCAGGCCCGAAAATCTCTGATGACCATCTTCAGAGACTTTTTGATCGCTTTTTTAGAGCAGACCCTTCACGAAAAAATCATGGTCAAGGCGTTGGTTTAGGATTGACTATCGCTCGTTCATTGCTTCACATGAACGGAGCTAAACTAACGGTTAGCTCAGATGACAACTTAACCGTATTTGTTGTTTCATTCCACAAATAATCAATCAAACTTCGTCCTGGACTCTAAACAGGTGGTCACTTTCTGAAGCTGATGTATCGGCCACTTCCCCTCATTTGTCATGTTTGCACTTTCCAACACCTGCTTCATAAAACTGGACATTTCATCATTAATCTTAATACAGTTGCTGGTATAGGCTTTACTTGTGTGTATCAACGATTGATCTAACAGTTCGGAATAAGTTGATTAATACCTTCGGAAAAAACCAAGCCTAGAGCCTCACTACCAAATTGGGGTTCTAGGGATTTTCCCCTCTAAAAAGACATAATCCTCTGTAGACCACACCAATAAATGGCTGCGGAGGTGGTTTACTTTCAGCTTGGAGCCTAATCATCCACTATCGGCCTTGTTATTTCGCCAATATTGGGCAATTTCCCAGTATTAGTGAAGTTATACGTTCCGCTTAAGTTGATATTTTGCCACGCAACGGGCGAAACAGCACGAGTGATACCCGCTTTCTCTTCATCTCCTCTCGCTTCAAAGTGTCCCAGCAGATGACTCAGTATCGCGGAGTTGAAGTAGATGATCGCGTTGGCAAGCAATCTTGCACATTCATTCCAGATAGCGATTTCACTCTCGTTTTTGCCTCGGAACTGATCGCCATTCACCGACGCAATAGCCCGTCTCAGGAAGTGCCACGCTTCTCCCCGGTTAAGGGCACGCTGAACGTACTGCCGCAAACTGGCATTGTCTATGTAATCCAGTAAATATTGCGCTTTGACCAGTCGATTATACTCCGTCAGCGCCTGTAATGTCGGGTGCCCCGAAGGATAACCAGACAACTTTCTTACCAGCATTGCCTGTGTCGTTCGCTTTGTCTGAAGTGACAGAACAATGCGCCTAATATCCTGCCATCCCGTTTCGATGACATTCGTCCTGATGGGCTTTTTCAGGGCAAGGTTGGTGCCGCCGTGTTCATTTTCAGTTACGTCAAACAGATCATTGATGACACTACTGAACTGCGCGTATCGCGGTGCAAAACTGTAACCGCATAGATCCAGTAAGGCGAAGTTAACATGATTGACACCGTGTGTATCTGTCGAGAGTACGTCAGGTTTGATTTCACTGCTGTTGGATTGTAACAGGTCATAAATATAGTGTGATTCGTGCTCGTTGGAACCGATGATCCGAGCATTGAGGGCGCTGTGGTTGGCCACCAGTGTCATGGCCGTGATCCCTTTGTTGGTGCCGAAATACTTAGAGGAGTACCGGGTTTTAAAGGTTTCCAGATGGGTTTCGAATTTCTGACCATCCGCACTGGCATGCAGCTGGTCCTCCTGAATATGGTAGTGGCGGAAGATGGGTAGCGCTGCAACCGCATTATTGATCACGTCGCTGGCGTCATGCAGCGTTTCAGGCCGGATATAGTTGGCCTGCACCGTACTCAGGTGTTCATAGCTTCGATCGGAGATCTGCGCCATGCCATACACACCACGGTGAGTGGCGTTGGCAATCAGAATGGCCAGTAAATCATCCTGATGAGTGAACCCTTGTTTTTGTATCGGAAGTACATGAGTCAGACATTTCATGAACCCGGTTTCGCGCTCTACATACCGCAGTACATCCGCGATACCGACCGGTTGCATTCGCTTAAAAAAGGGATTGTTGACCAGAGATGTAGCGCTTTTGGTCGGCAGACGCCAGCGGGTACCGGTACGATTTTTCATGATCACATTTCGATTGTCTCCCTCATCAATATGGAGAGCAACGTCTTTGAGTGCACTTTCCAGCCGGTGTTGTTTCTCCTGTAACAATAACTCTGCGGGCTGTTTTAGTCTGTCCAGTGTTGATGAGGCCAGCAAGGTCTAATACTTTTGCGTAGAGTCGATCTTTTTGTTTTTGTGAGGGAGTGAATGGTCTGAGCCCCTTGCCGCCAAGCAGCTCTTTACTGATGAACATTAAATCCTTAG
>Ga0066846_10000483_pt1 | contig 20205 bp, 16 predicted proteins | sample ETNtaG_33_FD_65489 | JGI IMG/M metagenome (GOLD analysis project Ga0066846, IMG submission 65489) | Marine microbial and viral communities from oxygen minimum zone, Eastern Pacific Ocean - ETNP201310SV76 | ecosystem: Environmental > Aquatic > Marine > Oceanic | place: Pacific Ocean: Eastern... | reverse complement strand
ATCCACGCCATCCGCACATACGTCGATTGGTAATCTATTTGGCAGGAAAAGGAATGATAAAGATGCCTCCCCCTGAACCCACTGGGCTCATCTGGGCAGATACGATGGAAGGAGAGTGGGAAGATAATTGGGTAGAATCACATAATGTAATTCCAGCTCCTCAAATTGAAAACAAGCGAATGAAAGCACACGCATGGGCTGCCAATGCTTGGTCGGTCCGTCAAAAAATGTCTGTACTTAACCCAAAGAAAAGGGGTTGGAAAAAGTTGGATTGGGATAATCCTCCATTAGCAAACCATCTCATCACGACAGGTCTGATAACCACTGTTGGTGGGATGCCAATCGACTTAGGATTCCCTGGATGGATCAAAGAAGATTATTGATTAAACCATCAACTTCCTGAGTTTTACCGCAATAACGGCACCTCAATTCTAGTGGGGCACGATTCGTTACCACGAGCCTGTGGGGTAATGGTTCTCGATGATTGGTAGTAATACAATTTGAGAAAGTACACCGGGCGACATCTACGACTTCATCGGTAAGGTTGATTTCCAATTTCTCTGCAACTGAATACGCACGAATAATTGCAACTGAAGCATCGGGTGCAACCAAAGCTAGTCTGTCCAATTCATTCTGAGTTAATTCACGGTCCTCGACTTTGATGATGTCCTTGCCACCCATTTTCTTAGATGGTACATTCATTACCAATGAAACAGGATTGGAATTTTCCCCTTCTATCCCAAGCATTTTCAAAACAGAGAGAGATTTACCTGCGGGAACATGGTCGATAACTGTACCATTTCTAATTGCAGTAACCCTGCGCATACTTTGTTCCTTAACGCTCATCACAGTGCACCTCCTGCAGCTTCTACATCCTCAGGTACTGGGACACTGAGTAACCAACACATTAGCGACATTCGAGTCACTACGCCATTGAATGCCTGTTGGAAATAGCAAGCATGACGTGTTTTATCTACCGATGGATGTATCTCATCAACCCTTGGTAATGGATGCATAATAATCATCTCTGCATTGGCATCATCAAGATCATTCGCATGTAATTTGTAAGCCCCTGCAACCTTGGAATATTCATCCTCGTCTGGGAAACGCTCTTTCTGAATTCTTGTCATGTAGATTACATCAGCCCCGGAAATCTGGGCTAGAAGGTCATCTGTTTCGGTAACTTCTGCTCCATTGGCTCTAAGGTCAGCAATTATCTCTTCAGGCATACGCAAAGTGTCTGGAGAAGCAAATATGACACTGCAACCGAATCTTGTGAGAGCATGGGAAAGAGAATGTACTGTTCTACCATAACGCAAATCTCCAGCTAATACCACATTTAGATTTTCTAAGGTGCCGTGAGCCCTGCGAATAGTGAATAGATCGAGCATGGTCTGTGTAGGATGGTGCCCTGCGCCGTCGCCACCATTTAGAATCGGTACTCGAGCACTATCGGCTGCATATTGAGCAGCTCCTTGTCTTGGATGACGCATCGCAATAATGTCAGTGTAACCATCGACCATCTGGATGGTGTCAAAGAGAGTTTCTCCCTTGACAACCGACGAAGTTTTGACATCCCCGAGATTTACAACACCGCCACCAAGACGCTTCATTGCGGTCTCAAACGACATGCGAGTTCTAGTAGATGGCTCGAAGAAGAGATTGCCGAGAATTCGCCCCTGTAATAACGGCAAATGGAGTCGACCTTCCGCTACCGGAAGAAGACGCTCAGCGTCGTCAAGGATAGAGATAATCTCTTCATTTGTCAAATCGTCCATGGTGATGATGCCGGACATGTCGCTTCCCCTTCCAACAGGCTTGGTCCAACACCGACCATGAACATTAGGGCGCGCCAGTCCGTTCCATTGATGAGGTATGAATATCCCCTGTGGGGACATGCGCAGGGCTCTGCTCCTCATTCTACTCCTCCTCCTGCCCTCTGTTCAAGCGGAGTCGGGTGGTTCATGGACGGTTGAAGTGGAAGACCCAACCGGAGCCCCAATAGCGAATTGTGATGTTCAACTCAAAGAGCCATGGACACAAGCACAAATCAATGAACCACAAGGGGCTATGTGGCAAGGTGCAGCAACTTGCTCAGGATATGTCGTAATGTGGCACCCTCCCGTTTCGATTGACCAAACTACTCTAGTCTTAGATGCTCATCCGATTATTCCTGATCTCTTTACAGTCGAAGGCGCTCATACCGTAATGGCAATTGGGAGCACTTGGTCAATAGCAGTTTCAGATGGGCCGGTTTCTGCGCCACATGGAATTGCACTTGTTGTAATTGGAGAAGGGGGGTCTACTCTTAGAACTGGGCAATCTCATATCTCAATTCCAAATGGCACCAATACCTACAACTTATCTGGAAATTATTCGGATTCGATATCTGTCAAAGCCATACATGCCACTTCTGGAATGATAATCGATTGGATAGATTACAATATCACGGTCGGTGAATATGGTGGAGAATGGAGTGCAAGAGTGTATCTTGACGGGCTTCCGATAGGAGAAGAGATTTGGCCCCCTACTGTACAATGGATAGAAACTCAAGCTTCTACATCAGTTATTTCGGGTCTCGCAATACTAGATTTTCCTGACTCCTTAGCAGCCAATAGTGTTGTGAATGCAACATGGTTTGCTCATCACTACTTTTCAACCGGCATTGGATTACCATTCATCCCCGGTACACAGGCAGGTATTCTCAGTCAAATTGAGAGATTTATTCCTAGCGGAGTTATCGGTTTGGAAAATATGTTGGAAACAATGGTCTGGGCGGAAGGACTGGAGGGGTTGTGCTGTATGGTCGACCATAATGTCGCCAATGTAAACTCGATCAATATCGAATCCAATATCGACCTTTCTTCAGGATATTGGGGCTGGAATGAAAGCGCAACGTTGAGCGCACAAAGATCACATCTAGACCTAGTTAGGCTGGAGGTCCCATTCCACAATGATTTGCGACAACTCACTCCACTGAATATCAGGACCAACGGAGACTGGCAATTCAGAAGCGCACCCGTAGATGATTGGTTTACTGGAATTCCTTCGAACTTTACTTTGCAGAGAGATATTGTCTCTATTTCGGGTCTAATGACAATTACACTTGCTCAAAATCAAGCACCTGTGCTAAATATCTTAGATGGATCTGCTCTTGATTGGAATTCAACTCACGAATTTGTAGTATCGATTAATGATACTGCAATGAGTACTCATTCATGCGACTGGAATATCTCTGGAATTACTGATAATTCCAGTGTTGACTTATCTCAATTTGCAAAAGATTCGAATCTTGAAGTTTGGGTAGAATGCACAGATGAAGGCGGCCTCATCGGCATTTGGAATGGTAGTTTCATTCTTGACGATGAATACCCTTGGATCAATGCGAGTAATGAGGTACAGGAAATCCCTCCTGGCCTATTCACTTGGGACTTGATGGTCGGTGATGACCACGATGATAATCTCAGAGTATATTGGACCAGCAATAAGAGTGAAGGATGGTGGTATACTGGAGATTACCTTGAGACCAATTTTTATGTCAATTCTCAACTAAATTCGATTAACGATGATATTGAAACCCGTCACCAATCTCAAGGGCCAATCGAATATTGGCTCGCTGCAGAAGTAAGTGATGATGCTGGCCATACTACAATTGGCAACTGGACTATTCGCTTAACTGATGCAGCATCTCCAGTATTATTCTGTGATGTAGAAAGACTGGATGATGGAAATTGGAATCCTCATGGAGTAGGGCGCATTGGTGATACACAGCGGCTAAACTTAACCGAATCATTCGATGACCATTCAGCCATAGATTCGATGAGTTATACTATCAAAATCAATGATGTAATTATTCTTGAAAATGGGGATTGGAGTCAAGCGAATATGATTGAATTCAATGACCTCGAGGTGGGCTACCATCTCGCGTGGATTAGTGCAACTGATGAAGCGGGCAACACCGGAGGAATACAAATTGGAGTTGTTGTGGCCCCTCCTCTTGATGTCGATATCGAAATTGAAGATGTGAGGTTCATGGGCGAGGATGTTTCTCCCGGCCCAAACCAATTTTGGGTTGAACTTGTGAACCATGGAGCATATGGAACAAATGTCACTGTTTGTGCAAAGGATGTTTGTGTTCACAATATGATTGATGGCGGGACAGCAGCGGGCCCGGGTCGACTTACTATTCCAATGAATGTTGAACTCGGCTGGTTCGACACTCTCGAAATAGAATACACCTTTGTCGATGATGAAGGCGAAGTACCTGTAACCAAAATTCACTCGACCCAGTACAGTAGTGGGGCAGGAATCGGCGGTCTCGAATTATCGCTACTTTGTGGCATTTCAATATTGATGATCCTGTTGTGGCGCTGGCGCAACCAGCCGAGATTCTGAATAACCCGGATGGAGTCGGTTGAATATGGACGGATTCAGTAATGCCGAAGAAGCCGTCGAATCTGAATTTAAGAAGAGGTTTGCTGCGATTGAGCGTTTGGCCGGAATTTCGGCTATTACCCTGCTCACTGCAGCCACATGGCTTGCTTGGCCAGCACTCTCTTCAGCAATGAATGGAGGGGCATTATTCAGTGGCCTTGGTCATTCATTTATCATCTTAATTTGGGGCGTTATTGTTCAAGATCTCGGAATTCAAGATGCTCGAGCACGCTCACGAGTTGGGGCCGCTTCATCGATAGCCTGGCTACCGATTTCAATTATGGCAATCCCGTGGTTATTTTCGACACTAGACCAATTGGTAGGTGGAATCTTCTTACTGGTAGTTGCAAGTTGTCTATTCTACTGGGGCCGAGGAATCTTGAGCGGTGGCCTAGATGTAATGCGCTTCAGAGCTGTAATGGGATTCCTGGGTGTTGTGCTTGCCGCATCAATTACAAGTGCAGGAATGGAGCCAGGTAAAGTTGGTTATTCTCAAATTGCATTATGTGGTATTGCGCTATTATTGGTACTCAAGGATTGGTTTGGAGAAGATGGGGACCGTCGAGAACGAAAGGGATTCGATACTAGGCTCAATGCTCTTGAACTAAGGATGCTAGAACTGAAGAGTTCCGGTGCTGCGGTTGATCAGGCTGCGAGTTTGGTAATGACTGCACGCGAAGAAGGACATCGTGACCCAGAGTATGGAAATCGATTACTCGATGAAGCAGAAGAGGATATCGAAAGGTCACTTTCCTTAGCGGATGATGTTGAAGCCATTAGGGCTGATGCTCTGTCTTCGGTTGAAAATGCAGAGGATATCGCACCGATAGTAAAGCGCCCACGCAAGGCTTTCGATATGGCTGAGAGAGAAGTAGACCTCGGTTCTCTACGAGAAGGGGAAGCGCTCTATCGACAAGCAAAGAAAAGAGCTGGTGAAATTATTGAATGGTGGGAAAAGGCCGAGAAAGCAATCACTACAGCTTCTAGATTACTAGGTGAAGAAAAAAATCCACCAAATGATTTACCTGAATTATTACTCGATGCAAAGAAGAAACTCGCTGCTGAACAACCAAAGAAGGCTTTCGAATTTGCAATCGTAATTCCCGACCAACTTTCGGCATCAGAAGCCGCTGGAGAAGTTGCTGAAGAGGCACTAATCGAGGCAACACGTCAACTCAAAGGAGTAGATGGAATTGACAAACATGAACTTGAAGAGAGACTCACCAAAGCAAAAGATGCCCTCGATACAGGCGATAACTCATCGGCTAAAGGACTAGCAGATGGTGTGGTTCGTGAGATAAATGCGGAAAGAGAGGCTATGGATGATGTTCGCCGCGCCCTACGCCAGAAAGTCCATCTCATCTCCCGTTGGCAAGAAAGGGAAGATGCTACAGATTGGGATGAAAGGCTGAGTGAAATTGAAGACGCCGCAGATAATCTTCAATGGACACATGCCGCAACATTACTCGAACGTTTGACAAAGGATCTCGACAAAGTGGGCAAAGATAGTGATGAAGCCGGTGAATTGCTTGAATTTGTTCAAGATGAATGGCGAGTACTTCGCAATCAATGCGAAGCTGGTTCTATCAAGGTCGACGATGATGAAAGGCACTCTGCTGAAGAGGCAATCGCACTCGCCATTGAGGCTCACAGCGCTGGAAGAATCGATGAGGCACTGGAAGCACTTGGATTAGCAGATGGATTTATGGAGAAATTAAGACGCAGAATTTAGGATAGTTGCATCCGCATTTCACATGCCTTACAAGTTTCTCCGCTACACATTTCTCCACATTCAATACAAGCGCTTGGAGTAACTGGTCTGTCGCCCTTTGCCTTGATGTGCAATGCTTTCACATCATCAGCCATACGAAGTAATCCATGCCTTGTCCCTGGGACATCTGATTCCATCATCGCAATGGTTTCACGATGACGGAACCGAAGGGCACCTTCTCCATGTGGGCATTCCTCATGATGAATCGGTAAGCCCTTATGAATTGCATAAAGATGTATTTCCTGCTCTGGAATCCAACGCAATGGCACGATTCGGGGCGCCATTCCATCGATTGGGAAATTTGTATGAGGCGCTAATCTTAGTGTTCTCTCAAGGTCGCCATTTTGCAAATTCATCATAATGGTTTGAGCCATATCATCGAGATTATGTCCAAGGGCAATGAAATCTGCACCCACTCTCTTTGCTAGATGATTTATTCCTTGCCTGCGAAATACCCCGCAATATGAACAGGGGGCTTTTTTTTCATCGAGCGAATCTAATTTGCCCACAACTTCATCCATTTCTTTGAATCCTAATTCTGGGTAACTTACCGTTTCGAATTGCACACCAAGATCCTCGCATAATTTACGAGCGCATTCCAATGAAGGAGGCCTATATCCTTCGATTCCTTCATCGACACATCCGCCAATAATCGTGACATTTCGGTGTCGGCCAAATACATCATGAATTCTTTCGAGAAGGACGGCCGAATCTTTTCCTCCTGAAATTGCAACTAGTAGGGTAATATCCTCTCCATGAGGGATAATCAATTGCTCGCGAATAGCCTTCGAAAATTTCTTGCGAATACTATCAGAAAGATGTGCGCCACACATCATTCTACCCGAGTAAACCTGGTGGTGAATTGCCGGATTACGGCATTTGTCACACGAGGGGACCTCGAATTGTCCGGCCATGACCCCTCCTCGGGGTTCTGGGCTTGAGACCAACGGTTGGGCATTTCAATTGAATTTTCGAATTTCCAATTGGAATTTCACAGTGAACCATCGAGTTTACAAACAATCCAGTTGGCGAAATGAAACTACTCGCCAAAACGCCCTACGGGCGGAGTGTAAGCCCAAACTTCTTGAAGCCCCATTCGGGCTGAACCCATTTGAGCGCGCATGCTACAACGTATCCTTGCCCGATTTTGCGCCCTTCCGGGAGCGAATCAGTCCTACCTTGTCTCAAGACATGATGGCCTGGTCGCAGCGGTCGGAAAACGCAACAGGGTACCGGATCTTGAGTTGGCCAATAAATTGATTCTGGCCCTCTCAAATATTGAAGCGGCAACAGGTGTTAGTGATGGTCTTGAACTCTGGTTCGAAGGCGATGACCACCTATTGCTATCGAGAATTGACGAGGATGAATACGTCGTCATCTCCGGTAAAGGAAAGCGGATTGCAAGATGGCGACATGCCATTGAGAACGATCTAGAAATGCTGCACGCAATAAGCTAAGGTGAAAACATGTTCGATCTACCATATGGAATGCCTGTCCAAGATGAATTGGATTTGAGTGATGGCTCAATTATGTCCTTTGAACACGGATGTATTTCGACCTACCTCGGTCGACGTGCAACGCCGTCTGGACATAGAATTGTAAGGGCGGGAAGAATTGTCGGATGGCTTGCTGAGCCAACAAAGGGCAAAACGCTACTATGCGGTTCTGAAGCAAAAGCGCGACTAGAATTACTCGAGAATGACACTCATCATCACAATGTAAGGGAATGGACTCAGAAGGCGCTTGGAGCCGTTGCTGAAATTATTCCTGAAGCATTTGAACACACGGCCGATATTCGTGGACTATTGGGCTCTGGTGACTCGTTGGAACGTCTCCTTGCTCGAGACCTTTCAACCGTTCTTTCCAAACTTGCAGACCGGGTAGAAGTCCGTGGAGGTATTGCAGTTGATCAAGGAATGCTGATTGACGATGCGGGAGATTTGCCTTCTTCGGCTGAAACACTCGCCTCTCAAGTTGGAGAAACTTTAGCAGGTCGTAAAGCAATGGCTAGCGACCTTGGACTCGAAGGTTCAGGCCATTGGACCTTGCACACTGGAGATGGCTCGCTACTACTTGCGGAAGCTGGAGATGTAGCATTGGCAATCTGGACAGAAGCAGATGTTGACCATTCTCGATTAATCAACCAAATATCGGCTATAATGGATGGAGAAATTGGAGCGATGGGTTCCGCTGGTGAGAAACTCTCTGAGGGCCATATCGTACGAGAAGGTAGGGGTGGAACCGATGCCGTTGTCTCAATGCTACAATCGGCAATGGATGATGGGGTAACTGGTCATCTTTCTGCAGGAAAGTCAGGCAAAGCCATTCGCGTCGCACTTGCAAAAGGAATCCCTGTTGGAATTCAAGCCCCGAAAGGACATAGCCTCAATGCAGCGATGAATGACCTGACCGAATCAAAACGGGTTCTTGCTCTTCATCGATTACCGGTGGGAACAATCATCGGTACTGAATCTGGAAATGTTTCAGAATTTTCACTTGGTGAATTTTGTGAATTGCTTGCCACCATACGTACTAGGTCGGAATCAAGACAGGCTCTACTCAAGCAAACTTGTGGCCAATTATTCGGATTTGAAATAGGAATTGCAGAATTACGTAAAGAACGAGCGAAGGCTATGTTCACAATTTCTACTGCTAGTGTTAGCGAGGGCCTTTCTAAGATTGAGAAAGGTGCAGCACCTATCGATGACGGTCTTCGACGAAAATTGGAAAAAGCGGAATACAAAGTCGCTGAACTTGAAGGCGATTTAGCGGCAACAAATGTGGCTCTTGAGGCTTCAAAGAATTCTGAACAGGCTGCTAAAGTCACTGCTAAAGAAGCGAATAGACAATCCGCAGATATTCAGGCTAATATTGCCGCATCAAATTCAACTCTAGATCAAATTCAACTCGACCTTTCTGCTGCTCAAGCAGCGAGTGAGTCTGCAGAGGCTCGCTCGGACCGACTTGCAAAGAGAGTCAATGAACTCGAACACCAACTATCCGAAAGAGCGGGTGAATTAGCAAAGGCTCTCGGTGATTCAAAGGCTAGTGCTGAATTATCAGCGATGATTGAAGATATGTCTACAAAAGAAGCTGCACTTTCGAGTGATATCGATTCACATTCTACCACATTGGCGAGCATTCGCTCCCGTATTGATGATGACCAACGCCGCCAACGAATGATTGAGGAACAGGTCGAAGCAACAAGGGATAGGCACCGCCGTGCTCAAGGCGACCTAGCCGATTTGGAAAGCAAAATCAATGATGCTCAACTTTCGCTTCGCCAAATCGAAGCTGAAGCGAAAACTGCTCGAAATAGAACACATGAAGACCGTTCTAGACTTACTGAACAGGAAAATCGTACCGCTATGATTCAGGCTGAAATGCGTGAACTGATGGATGAGCGACGGCAGGTACTCAAAGAACTCGGCGACCTTGGGGCCCGAAGAGGCCAGGCTGAGGCTGACCTTTCCAATCTGCTCGATCATGCGGAAGCACTTGCTTCAGCACACGAGGACGCATTGGCAGATATTAGCGAAGCAGAAGCACTTAGAGCAAGACTTTCCCAAGAGCCTCTAGCACAAGCTCTGCTTGAAGATGGCACTCAATTTGATGGCCTTGGTCCAGTACTTCAAAGACTAGAACAAGCACGTGCACTTGGGTATTCAGTTTCACTACTAGACCGTGCTGTTGAGAGGTCTCTTCAAGTCATTCAAGCGACCGTTGACCATGTTGCATCAACACCTCGTAATCTATTATCCAATGAAGTCATGTCACTGCTTGAACGACAAGTACCTGCCACTGCAGGAGCGGTACGAGGTTTAGCACGATGGTCTGTACAACAAAGACTTGAACATCAATTAGGAGATACTGTATCAAATTTGGTTCTGGATCTCGAGAATCTTCTCGAGGATTACGATAGATCAGTTACAATGTTGCGACGAATTCGAAATGTTCTCGAACAATTGGAAAAGTTGGGAGCGCCTTCGGAGCAGGTTCAGGCATTAATTGCAAATTGCCGTAGGCCTGAGTCTTTACCTGTGCTTGCACGCGAGACTCGCTCGCTAATACAGAAGGCATTAGATGACATCCATCTCGAATCCGACATGAGAGATGCAGGTTCTGCTGTTCGTCTCGAATCTACTACTACCGCTCTTGACGAGTTGATGACACAACTGGATGCAAGTGGTTTTGTCAAAGGTGAAGTTCGAGGCGCATTATGGGATTTCAAGCGAGATGGAATGCTGCCATTTGAGCGGGACAACCTCCCGTCAGGTGAGAGGGTTCCAGTGGATGAAGAAGTAATTGAGCAACTTGCTGGTGAATTGATTGATCAAGAAAAGGCAATCGCAATTGAGGAGTCTGATATCGGGGAGGAATGGGAGGAATTACCTTCTCCATCGAATGATGATGAAGTGGTAACCTCAAATATTGTTGATGCTGAAATCAGCACACCTCCTTCAGATGATGATGAACGTGCCGCACTCGAAGAAGAACTTGCGCGACTCGATGCACGATGGGTTCGAAGGAGTGAGCCTGTAGTGGAATCTGTAGGTGAAGTTGCGTTGAGCGCTTTGGAAGATGAACTCGATGGAATAGATCTTTGAGTTGATTTTAATGGTTGATGTCTACCCTTTGTGGCTGGAAAAATTAGTATTCTTGGGTTTAGTAATTGTTTCGGGTTTCACTGCAGTCTTACTTGAGGATTATATCTCAGGGTATGCACTCTACTCATCTTGGTTTTGTGGACTACCAGTTGCAGTTCTACTACTGACTGAAGCTACAGGAAGAGTTCTACAATCCTTCCACACAAAGTGATTATTCACTTCGAGTGAAAGAGGCTTCAACTAATCCCCAAACGCGTTGCCAAGGTACAATGAATCTCAATAACGCCATCACTCCAAGGAAGAGTAATGCAGAAATAACCAATCCATATGTTAAGGTGAGTTCAATTGATTCACCAACTTGTGCTGCCCATTGACTGCCGGTGATTCCACTTACCATATCAAGAAGAACTGCGTGGAATCCTAATGCGATCATAGTAGCGATTACTGTCAAGGACAAGAAGACTCCAGTGTGGCGCAAATGCCCATTCAGAACATTGTCCATTTGGGCAACATATTCCGGATCTCTCTTGCATGATTCGGGAAGTCGATACGCATATTCTAGATGGCGTATTACTCCAAATGCTGATTCTTGGAAAATCATCATGAGACATGCGATTAGAATCAATGAAAATTGTTGGGTAGTAACCAAAGCAAATCCGAATAGACCAATCGTTGGTTCTGAAACAATTATCTCAAGAGAAGTCAACTGTTCACCATAAGAGCCGAGTTGTGCCTTGATTAGCGGGAAGGTGAGAATAGCGTGTATTCCGAGGAAAAGAAGTGAGAATCCGATAGCCCATGCAACACCACGGCGTGAGAGCCCCCATATTCCTTTGATACCAGTAATAATCGGCAAGAGATAGAATGCCAAAATTATCATTGAAAGCATCATCAATAACGGCCATTCTAATGTGCGAAGAACATCATTACCAGGCGCTGTCCATCCACTGGTGATTAATTGCCACATATACCCCATTATGAATCGACCTGCGAGTAAAATAATCATTGTGATAATGAATCCTAATTTCACTCTCTGCTGTATCTTTGGCGTTTGGAATGCTAGTAATGCCATCATTCCACCAAGGCCTATACCAATAGAAATTGGTACATAGAAACGAGCGAGGCCTTCTCTCTCGGCTCCTGTCATCCAATCCGCCAAAGGAAGTTCAGTTCCAATCAAAGATTCTATCTGAGCAAATAATTGGGTGTGATCAATACTGCCTACAACATAGGTTGAGACAATTTCCATGTACATCCACACTAATGCGAGAGTAGCGAGGACTTGGAGTGTAACGATTTGCCACTGTTTTCTCAAAACTCTGAGGTGCAGAGACCTTGCACCCTCTGCTTGTGGTGAGACTTCATCTGCCATTCATCATCACCTCAGAATCCCTTCACCTGTAACAAAGCCTGTGACAGATCCATATCTGGCATCCAATCGATTACTGAACTACCGAATCCGGCAAGGCTTGTCAATCGATTCTGCCTCTCAAGTTTCAACACCTCATACGACATCCTTGGGATGCGGCTCACGAGGCGTTCGAAATCAATACTTGAAGGAGAGAGAACTGTAACTTCATGTCCACGTCCAACAAGGTCTCTAACCGCCGCTGGTACTGTCCCATCACCTTCGCAACTCGAAATTATGAATACTGGACTGCCTCTACTGAACCTCGCTGCTAGGCTATTTGTTACTGCTTGGAGAGGCATTGTGCCTTGTGGAGCGACTCCAGCAAGAGAACTTAGAATCTTGAAATATTGCTTATCGCCAGTATCCGGTGGTAAGAAGGATAGCTTCTCATCATAAATTGTGAGTGATACTGAATCACGTCGTTTGATGAAGAAACTCGCAAGGCTTGCAGCAGCAACAGTTCCCATCTCCAATGGATTCTTCAATACAGTACCAATTCGTGCAATGTCTCTACTATCGAGAATGATGTATAAGTCGGTAACTGCATCACGACATTTCTCGTTAATCATCAGTTCACCTGTGCGCGCAAACGCTTTCCAATTGATGTTCTTGAATGGATCACCAGGGACATATTCTCGCAAGGAGTAGAATTCTGTTCCCGGACCGGGAGTTCGCAAAGTCGTTGCACCGGTGTACATCTTTGCTGTGCGACTTCGGATGAATGCCTCTTCGACATCCCGAATTTGAGGGAAGATAATGATATCAGAATGATGGTCGACAAACATCTCATCAACACTGAGATTGAATGTGTTTCGATAACGCAGTGAAACCGGACCTATCGAATAGTGTCCTCGTAGAGGGCAACGCAACACATAGCGGACTCGTGCGCTCTCGCCCGGCGCTAAATTAAGACGCATCTGATTGAGGCCACTCCTCAATTTCATTTCGTGTGGAATGTTGTCATAGACTTCGACTTGTTGAGTACGACGCTTGGAACGATTAGTTACCAATAATTCCACGTAGAGGTCATCGCCTTTGTACAGATTATCTGCGGACAAAGTTCTCTGAACCTCTACATCTCCGTGGCCACTTACCCAAGAGTTGACTACAATGAATGCGATGAATGCTATTCCTAGAATCATCATCTGGTGGTTGGAAATCATCATGCCGATAAGAATCAACGCAATGCCTCCGGAGAAGGTGAATGCAGCTTTTCGTGTCCACATCTTAGTTCACCTCATGTCCTCCCCCAGACCTTAATGCGCTTCACGATAGCAACGGTCTGTTCAAGTGAATACTTTCTATTTTCAAAGACGAATTTTACCAATACAGGGTCGTTAATCATACCCTGCAATTCTCTGGCTGGTAAGGAATCGAATTCCTCACGGGTTAGTCCGTTTTGATTGCGTACCTTTGATAGGAAAACCTGCTTGATTTTGTTACCCTTAGCATAGTACGCATATCGATTAGCATCACCAAATCCATAGTAAATGATACTGAAAACGTGACGCCACGGTTCGGGATCTTTCTTCTTGAGAAGGACTCCCTCAAATGTGATGAAAAGAATAAGGAAAAGTAGTAGCATAGCCAAACCTTCACCGGTGAAATATACCAATAGGAAATAGACGGTATTGTAGGATTCGCTTGCAACACTTGGTTGGATGTGTCTACTCTCGTCGAAGATAACAAGAGCATTTGGTGCCATTTCAGGGAGTTCATTGGATTCCGGGTCCATCAAGGAATCGCTAATGTAGTCCAATGCCCACTTGCGGTTATCATTGTCTGGAATGGTTTTGTTAGGCTCTCCACTTGTGTGGTAGTCCCCTTCATTATACCCTTCATAATCGTAAATTGCGTTAATCAGTGCACTACCATCGCCAATGAAAGTAATTCGGCCACCATCTTTTGGATTGCAATCCTGGCTAGCGCATACTTCGATTGAGAGATTGAATTGCCCCCAAAGGTCTGGAGTTTCACTGGTTTGCTCTTCGCCGACCCAGATTTCTCCATCGCCATTGACATCGATGGTCGCCTCGGCCGAAGTCACTGAACGAATTTCAGTTGTTGGGAAGCCAGAGTTCCCAGGAATCAAATCAATCCCTGTAATCTTGTTGAGTAACATTTGGTAACTTGCATCGTATTGGATTGTACCGTCTTTCCAATGTTGTTCACAAACACCTGCGTCGGATAGAGCTACAATAGTTCCATTGAATTCTTGACAAGGGTGAGCGCCTCCATCATTGCCGCTCCATCGATTATGTTGTGTTACAGTATTAGGGTCAAGTACAACCCCGTCCATCCCACATGGAGCCTCTTGCACACACATCCAGATGTAATTGTAATCCAATTCGGTTACATAGACAGTATCGTAAAGTTGGACGCCCTTGAATCGAACTCCGAAAGCCTCGGCGATTGAAGAAGAGTAACCAAAGTCATCCATGACCAATACATCGCCGCCAGCGATTACAAATTCCCTGATTGCATCAACCTCTGAAGGAGTGTATCCGTCCTCGCTTGCAAAGGTAAGGAAACCTTCGCTTGAAAACTGAGGTAAGGAAATTGTATCCCTTTCCACTCCTGCGACGATAAAGGTGGTATTACTGGGATCTTCAATATCTGCAAGAAGCAATGGTGATGAGACAAGTGATTTGGTTTCGACTCCCATATCATTGATATCTTTCTTGAATGCAGACATATCATTCCAGTCATCTCCATAAGCGGACTGCCCAGTTGTATTACCGACATTAATGACATTCGAGATGACTGTTGAGAGCAAGATTACTAGGACAAACCAGAATGCCGCCTGCAATGCGACTCTCTTCCGATTAATGCGACCCGGCCCCTCCATTTACTCACCTCTAGTACGAATTTCAGACATGGACGCTTTACTTTCGGTTTAGAAGGTGTCGCAATGATGATATGAAAATGCTCACCGCCTCAAGTGGATTCTACCGGCCATTTGAGATACTTCATCCATCGGAACTTTGCACATTCCGTTAACCATAGGCCACGGTAATTTGGAAGTGTCGATATCATTCGCGACATCAACAATTAATTCGATAATCTGACCGGAGCGCACATCGATAACAATGTCTTCGAGATGGCCGAAGAGTTCACCGTTGTTGTCAACAACCTGACGAGTCAGAAATTCAGTACCAAAACTCGCCATTCGTCTTCGCCCCCCTTTACAGGGGGGCGTATCAAAGCCTTGAAACAACCGGCTACGAGTTAGTACTACATCGACTCCATTCCAAAGCCAGAATCTCTTGTTCTTTTGATGTTAGAAAGGCCTGAAACAAGGCGTTCTTCCATTTTGTTGTAGTACTCTAGCATTTCCGGAGTAACCGTTGGACGTACACGAGATATCGCTTCCTCAAAGTGCCCTTTTGTGACCTTCTTTTTGTTCGCTCGCATTGCGATCAATGCAGCCTCTCTACAGACCGATTCAATATCTGCACCTGTGAAGCCATCCATGTTACCTAGGATATCCTTGAATGAAAACTTGGACAATGGCATGTCTGCGGTGTGAATTGCCATGATTGTTTCGCGCGCTTCCTTGTCTGGTGGCGGTACGTGTAGGACTCTTTCGAAACGACCACTGCGCAATAATGCAGGGTCAATCATCTCTGGCCGATTTGTTGCAGCAACGATAATCACGCCATCCATATTCTCAACACCATCCATACTCGCTAATAATTGGTTTACCACCCGATTTGCAACATCTGAACCACCTGTGGAAGAATTCGAGGAACGCATGCTAGCAATTGACTCAAACTCATCGAGGAAGATGATACTCGGATTGGATTGTGTTGCCTTCTTGAAAATCTCGCGGATTGCCCGTTCGGATTCTCCCACCCATTTCGAGATTAATTCAGGTCCCTTGATTGAAATGAAATTGGCTTTTGCTTCATTAGCAATTGCTTTCGCCAGCAGGGTCTTTCCAGTTCCTGGTGCACCAAATAGTACGATTCCTCGTGGTGGTTTAATTCCAAAGTGTTCAAAGAGTTCTGGCTTGGTTAATGGCCATTCAACACTCTCTTTAAGACGGTCTTTGATTTCCTTTAATCCACCGACACTATCCCAAGAAGTATCTGGAATCTCAACATAAATTTCACGAAGTGCACTTGGTTCAACTTCGTGAATCGCCTGTTGGAAATCATTCATATTGACTTCCATCTTCTCAAGAACTTCTGGAGGAATTGTTTCTTCTTCAAGATCGATTTCTGGCAGGTATCGGCGCAAAGCCTTCATTGCGCTCTCTCTTACCAAAGCAGCCAAATCAGCTCCTACAAATCCGTAGGTATTCTCCAATACCCATTCCATATCAAAATCATCAGCAATTGGCATTTGGCGGATGTGGACCTCAAGAATCTCTTGGCGGCCATTACGGTCGGGAACTCCAATCTCGATTTCTCTATCGAATCGTCCCGGTCTCCTTAATGCGGGATCCATTGCATCTCTACGATTGGTCGCTCCTATGACAATGACATTGTCTCGCCCTTTCATTCCATCCATCAGAGTGAGCATCTGAGCGACAACTCGACGTTCAACTTCTCCACTAACATCCTCGCGCTTTGGACATATCGAATCTATTTCGTCAATGAAGACGATTGCCGGAGCATTGGTTGCAGCCTCATCGAATATTTCACGAAGTTGCTTCTCGGATTCACCATAATATTTTGAGATAATTTCAGGTCCATTAATGGAAGTGAAATGGGCATTAGTTTCGGTTGCTACTGCCTTCGCAATCATAGTCTTTCCAGTACCTGGTGGCCCGTGTAGTAGGACTCCTTTCGGCGGATCTATTCCTAAACGACGGAATAATTCAGGATGTTTTAATGGAAGTTCTATCATTTCTCTAACTTTCAATAATTGGTTACCGATGCCACCAATGTCCTCGTAAGTTATTCCTTGTGATTGGCCTGCATCTTCATCATCGATAGCTTCGTCCTTGATGACAATGTCAGTATCGGAATTTACCTGCACAATTCCCTTAGGTGTCGTTTGAATCACAGCGAAAGGAAGTGCTTCGGCAAAGAGGGTCATTCCGGGAATAAAAATTCGGTCCCCTGCGACAACTGGCCTCTTGTTTAGACCACGACGAGCAAATCCTTCTATTCCGGGCCCAAACTTGACCTTCTGCTTATTTGCCATAACAGGAGAAAGCACCAATTTGGTGCAAATCTTTGCATCTACTTTGGTTACTGTTACTCGGTCACCAAGACTTACTCCAGCATTTTTGCGAATGATACCATCTACTCTGATGATATCCATTTTTGTATCCTCGGGACGGCTACGCCAATATATTGCAGCCGTGGTTCTATTCTCGCCTTTTATCTCGATAATATCGCCTGGCTTTAGTTCAAGGCCACTCTCCCCACTAATGCGCGCACGGCCGTGGCCGACATCGCTTGGAATCGCTTTCGAAACTCGAAGGGAGATAGAATTGGAGTCGTCATCAGCCATGTTGCACCCCTCCGGGAACAAACTCGCCTTTTCACTGCCCCTCTAAAAGGGGATGCATTAGACAACCTGTTCAAGCGGTGCATTGATGTGAGGAATGCATAACGGACAGTCATGGCACATGTACTAGAGACCGGCCTTGAGTTTATGGAAAGCAGCAATCCTGACAACCTACCAAAGGTAAGAGGATTCAATATCATCAATGGCCAAATGAAATTGGCAAGTGATGGTAATACTTTCACAAGTAGAAATCCAGGACTACTTGCTGACGAACTGGGGGAGTTCCCTCTTTCTACTCGTGACGATATCCATGAGGCCATCGCTGCAGCTCGTGCTGCATTCACTGGTTGGGCTGCTACGCCACCTCCAACCAGAGGACAGATCATTGGCAATATGGGCCGCCTACTAATGGAAAACAAGGATGCGATTGTCGCACTAGAAACCCGTGAGATTGGGAAGACGCTCAAAGAGAGCGCTGGTTCAGTACAGGAAGCAATTGACACATGTCTATTCTTCCAATCAGAAGGGCGCCGACTATACGGTCAAACCGTCAACTCCGAACTACCTGACAAGGAATTGTTCACCTACCGCCGCCCTCTCGGTGTCTGTGGAATCATCAATGCTTGCAACTTCCCTGCTGCAGTTCCATTCTGGAAAATGATACCTGCACTCATCTGCGGAAATACCTGTGTTTGGAAAAGCCCGCAGGACGCACCTCTACTATCACTTGCTTTAGCCCGCATTATGCATCAGGCTGGACTGCCTGATGGTGTTGTGAATCTAGTTCACGGCAAAGGAAGCGGTGCAGGACAGGCAATTGTCGATGCAGTCGACGAGGGCCTAATCAACAAGATCTCCTTCACTGGTAGCACTGCTGTAGGCAAGGCAATTGGTGAAGTCTGTGGACGAAACCTGGTCTCTTGTTCACTAGAATTAGGTGGAAAGAACCCGCAAGTGGTAATGCCTTCAGCAGATATCGACAATGCTGTCGAAGGTGCTTACTGGGGTGGATTCGGTACCGCTGGACAGCGTTGTACTAGCCTAGGAAACCTAATCCTTCACCAGGATATCTATGATGAATTCATGACCAAATTGATGGCAAAGGTCGAGGCGACAATTATTGGAGATTCCTCGCGCCACGAAGGTGTTCTCTACGGACCAATGCTATCTGAAAAATACGCACGTGACTTCCTATCTTCTCTCGAGATGGTAGAATCTGATGGCGCCAACAAATTGTGGGGTCAGGGACGCATAGAATCCGGTAATACCCCTACCAATTTCCAGGGTACTCCAGAAGATGGCATCTACATGTGGCCTCACGTCTATGCAGATGTCACCGAGGACATGAATTGCTTCCATGAGGAATTATTCGGACCAGCAATTACCATTGTCAAAGCAAATGACTTCGACCATGCCCTACATCTTGCAAACGCTTCACCATATGGCCTCTCATCATCAATTTATACCAACGACCGCCTCGAAGCATACCGATTCAAGATTGGTATCAAAGCTGGAATGACCGGGATTAACAACTCGACCACCGGGGCAGAAGCACACCTACCATTTGGTGGAGTGAAAGGCAGCGGTAACGGTACTCGTGAATCAGGAATCTGGGTTATCGAAGCATACTCGTATTGGCATGCAGTTAACGATGAACTTTCGGGTAAACTCCAGTTGGCTCAAATGGATGTCGATGAAATCGAAATCGAAAAGGCTGAAGTCGACTATTCTTCACTCGCGTGAGGGGTTAAACATGGAGATTACTAGAGAGAATATACGTCTAGCGCTATACATCACAGGGCCGCTGGTTCTAGCATCCTATGCTTTTGGGTTGTCTAGAATGGAAAATCCCAATGATTTGTGGGGAGGTATTCCTGAATCATGGCGAACCCTCAACGTGATGTGTATGTTTATCGCCGCTACTGGGTTCCTAATCATGTGGTGGTTCTTCCTATACCGATGGGACTCTGCTGTTGTTGAAACTGTGCAATGGCCCTGGGGAGAGGGCAATAGCGGAGGGCATGCCCGGCTGATGCTTGCATTCCTTCTGGTCACGATTCCATCCATGTTCTGGTTGGAATTAACAGCACTACATATTCGAACCGATGGCAATTGGACACAGTGGCTTGTCATCGGAAACCTTTGGCTCGTTTGTTTAGGAAATATCCTTCTTGGCTTATTTGCGTGGAGCGCACACCAGCAAGGTATAGCATCCCATTCGATTTGGCCGGTTTTAGGATCGTTAATGCTTGCAATTCAAGTGATTATCAATGATGGCATATTATGGAATTTGAAATATCCATGGTAATAGATTGGTTCAAATGGCGAATGCCCAAATACGGGCTATGGATAAGGAACTGATGCTACTTCCAATGTTTACTCTAGTGCTTCTTACCGCTTGGGTCGGAATAAAAATGAGGCTCAATCGTGATAAATCGGTTCGTGAAGGTTTCAATTGGCGTTATTTCAAGACCAAAGAAGGTGAAAAGCCACCACGCTATGTCCAGCAATCAGATTCC
>Ga0066846_10000441_pt1 | contig 21056 bp, 16 predicted proteins | sample ETNtaG_33_FD_65489 | JGI IMG/M metagenome (GOLD analysis project Ga0066846, IMG submission 65489) | Marine microbial and viral communities from oxygen minimum zone, Eastern Pacific Ocean - ETNP201310SV76 | ecosystem: Environmental > Aquatic > Marine > Oceanic | place: Pacific Ocean: Eastern... | reverse complement strand
AAATTTCCAGTTGCACTTGCAATTTTCAGTTGTCGGCTTAGATCCATTTCTCATTCCTCCTAAATTTGGTTTCTCAATGGTTGAATTCAATTCACTCTGGGATATAGTACAGTTGTACACTGCCGGTTCCCAAGCTGATTGGCTGACCGACGATGATATTCTCAGCAACACCAGTCAGGTTGTCACGCTCGCCAATAATTCCTGCCTTGAGCAGGTGGTTAACAGTAACCTCGAATGCCGCACGTGCGAGAATTGAGTGCTTGGTTCCAGATACACCGTGGCGGCCAATTGCTCTGACTTCACCTTCGCTGGTCATGACATCGGAGACCATTAACAAGTGGCGAACATCTACTTCGAGACGTGCTCCATCTAGAGTTGCTTGCAACTCGTTAATGATTGCTTGACGAGCCGCTTCAATTCCAAGATAATCGTAAATCTCGATGATGTTGTTAGTGTATGTTCGAGAACGGTCAATACCGTTCATGTCCGAAATACGGCGAAGGTTACTTCCAATTGTGGAGAGATAATACTCACCAGTCTTGTCATCAAGCTGAACATTTGCTCTCTCGATGTTTGGAATTCCCTTTAGGCGCAAATCCTTAATTTTGTCTTCGAGTTGAAGTAATTCGGTATATGATGGAGGATTCTCTGCAAGAGTTTTCATATCCTCTTCAGTCTGAATTCCAGGAATTAATGTCAAAGTACCGGGGTTCTTCTCCTTGTCAGCTTCAACATATAGGCGAAGTGCACGCTCGAGTTTATCCTTAACTTCCATTCCAGTCATTGCTTTCTGCTTCAGATTTCCCTTCTTCAGTTTCAGTACCAAGCGACGTTGTGCGACATCTGTCTCAATATCTGCAATATTTCGAGTTGTAGTAATCTCAATTGCAGCAGCCAATTTCTGAGCAGCAGTTGCAGATTCAGAGTTTGGGCTTTCCAAACGGATTGTCATTGTAGGGGTGTCTGGCACCTTACGTGCGTCAACAATCTCGATGATACGAGGTAGACCCTGAGTGACGTTGACTGTCGCAACACCCGCATAGTGGAATGTACGCATTGTCATCTGGGTTCCAGGTTCTCCAATAGATTGAGCTGTCAAAATTCCGGCAGCTTCGAATGGATCGATACGAGCCATTCCTGTTGCAGTAGTTGCTTCAGAAATAACTGAGTCCGCCTGCTTCTTGGTCAACTTTGCTTTATCACGAAGATGAATTGCAGTTGTTAGGTCGTGCAGTGTCTGCTGGTTGTAGAATTCTCCTGCTCTATCTGCTGCTTCGGCTAGAGCCTTGTAAACAGCATCTTCAGCAAGTTCATCGTGATAGGAATTCAACTTGACCTCGCTATCATATGACTCTAGTTCTTGTTCGATCTTTGTTGTACGTCGGCGTCGTGTTCCACGGCGTAGACGGACCGATGTTGTTGCAGAGTTGGAGTCTCCGCCGGAATCTCGACTACTTGTCGAAGCACCAACGATGATTCCATGAATTCTAGAGGCTGTATCTGAGTCTGTTTCACAGAATTTAGCAATTTGCTGTGCAGTTAGAACCTTGACATCATCCCACTTACGGTCATCTGCCAACTTATGAGCGAATTCCTCTGGGACTAGCATATCCATGAGCTTCTTCTTGGTTGCACTCTTTACTACCATCAGTTTTCACCTCCTGCTTCTTCGGAAACTCCATCGTCGTGTCCGAGATCAAATACCTTGTCGCCGCTATCCTTGTAATCTTCATCAACAATCTTTTTGGGACCATCGGTTCCAAGTGCTGCATCAACGATAACATCGATGTTGAACGGCTTTCCGTGTACACCACGGCTTGGGTCAATTCCATCTTCTCCATAGGAGAATTGGATGATTCTGTTTGCAGTATTCCTTACAGACAAATTCTCATCGTTGAAGACCTTGAGGTCATCCATTGCGTTAATCAGTCTGCGTTGCATGTATCCAGACTTGCTGGTACGTACCGCAGTATCGACCAAGGACTCTCGTCCAGATACAGAGAGCATAAAGAACTCTGTTGGTTCAAGACCACGCTTGAAGGAGGATGAGATGAATCCCTTCTCCTTTGCACCGAGTCCTCCACGCTTGAAGTGAGGTAGAACTCGCTGGTGGTATCCACGCTCTAGACGTGCACCACGAACCTTTGCTTGACCGATTGAACCTGCCATCATAGTCAGGTTATCCATCGAACCACGGGCACCAGAAATCGCCATTCCAACTGCAGCGTTATCTGTTGACATGTTGAGTTCATCCTTAGCAACGTCACCAGCAGCCTGCTTTCCAAGGTCGAGGATGACCATGATGTCTTCCTCAAGTGTTTGTAGAGGAGTACGACCCGGTCGGGCCTCGTACTTCTTACCGTCCTTACCAAACAGGTCCAATGCTTCCTGTACCTCTGCACGAGCAGCAGCATTGTGCCCCTCGATTTGGGAGAGGGCCTCTGCTGATAGGTCTTCATCATCAATACCGGTTGTGAAACCGAGCGAAGTACAAGCAGCGATAGAAAGGCGTGTGAATTCATCGAGGAAACGTGCTCCTTCTGTAGAGCCATTAGTTTGAACGATTGCATCAAGCAGTCTTCCGTCTTCAGCACCGATTGCACGCTTATCGAGTGTACCGGTAACGTGCCCATTCTTGACGACGACATTGTCGTTAGAACGGCTGCGGAAGCGCAGATGGATGTTTTCAGGGATGATTACGCTAATCAGATCCTCACCCTTGAACCACTCTTTACCATCCTTGGTAATAGTGTCAGGAAGAGCACCGGTCCAACTGATATTGCCTAGCATTTCTAGACCGTTACGCTTGGAAATCAATGTTCCAGGTCGGCTCAAGAGGTATGCTCCAGAGATGTGGTCGTGAATTCCACCAATTACAGCTCCACCATATCGTGGAGTCAGAATGTGTTCTTGGACACGCATGAGAATCTTAGCCTCAGCACGTGCTTCTTCTCCTTGAATGACGTGAAGGTTCATTTCGTCACCATCGAAATCTGCGTTATATGGTGTGCACACAGCCAGATTGAATCTGAAAGTATGTCCTTCCATTACACGAACTTCGTGGACCATCATCGACATACGGTGAAGTGAAGGCTGACGGTTGAAGATAGCTACGTCACCATCGATTAGGTGACGCTCTACCAGTAGACCTGGCTTGGGGTTGTTCTGTAGATCTACAGTAGACAGGCGGTCCTCAACACGTGTGCGCTCTCCCCACTCATTGTCAGGGCTACCACAGTGTGGGCAAGTAACCTCGAGTTCCTCGGGGTATTCTTGATCTGGATTTGCAAGTGACCACTTCCACCTATGATGTAGGACAGCACGTGGGTCATCAGCTGGTAGTGGCATGGAATCTTGGTCTTCTCCACGGAGATTAGCAAGTGTTGCAGCCTCATCGATAACGTAGGTGACTTCTTCTTCACCGCCAGCAGTTGCTGCTTCACGGTTCACCATTTTACGGATGACTAAACCTGGTAGGAAGTTTGGTGCAGGTAGAACCTGATGCAAATCAAACCTTGTTGTTGTCTCTTCCATACATTCTGGGTTGTGGCAACGGAAACCAGCATTGATGAGACGACTGCGCTCATTGATACGAACACGGCGTCCATCTGAACGAATGACATAGTTGACACCAGGGTGGACCAATGGTCCACGTAGAATCATCTGGCGCATCTGTTCACGGTTTCTGGTAGTAACACGAATTGGAACTGTGAGTTCCTTTGCGATCTTTGTTGGTACACCAACCTCGTTGATTCCGAGGTATGGATCTGGAGAGATAACCGACCTTGCACAGAAATTGACACGCTTTCCAGAAAGGTTGGAACGGAAACGTCCTTCCTTACCCTTGAGACGCTGAGTTAGAGTCTTCAAAGTACGTCCTGAACGATGGCGTGCTGGTGGAATACCACTAGTCTGGTTATCGAAATAGGTGGTGATGTGGTACTGTAGAAGTTCCCACAAATCCTCAACAATCAACTGAGGTGCACCAGCGTCACGGTTCTCACGTAGGCGCTGATTGATTCTCAAGACATCGACCAACTTGTGGGTCAAGTCATCTTCAGAACGGTCGCCAGAATCGAGGGTAATCGATGGACGAACGGTGATTGGTGGAACCGGTAGAACTCTCAAGATAATCCACTCTGGTCGGTTGGACTTGTCCATACCTACGAAGATGAGGTGCTCGTCAGGAATACCTGCAAGCCACTCACGGATATCACGAGCATTGAGTTTGCGCTCAGTAGCTTTTGAGCCACCTTGTGCAATGATGTTCTCCTTGAAAGTAGTAGGCTTGTCTAGGACAATCTTACCCTGCTGCTCTCCACAGTGCATACAAATTGCACGCTTGGTTCCAGAAGTAGTCTTCTCAACCTCTTTGATAATCTTGCTGAACTCGGTTGAACCGACTCCGTGCTTGGTAATCAAATCACGAACACGAGCACGATAGTAATCCTGCTCAGAAAGTTCTGGGTTAGAGGGGTGAGTTCCTGGTGCATCGTGCAATAGAATCTTCGAACAATGGTTGCAGGTTGCCTTTAGAATGGTCTTGATCAAGTTGACGAATCCAATATGGATAACTGGAAGTTCAAGTTGAATGTGTCCAAAGTGACCTGGACTTTGGTCGTACTTGCAATTATCAGTTGGACAAAGAAGTCCTGGCTCGATAACACCCATGTGTGGGTCCATCAGTCCTTGATTATACGCGTGTCCATCATCCTTGTAGGTGTCAGCTGTCTTTACCTCAACCGAAGACATCTTGCGGATTTCTAGTGGATCCATTAGGCCAAAGCGAATGCTTGCGATTCTCTTTGGAATCATTGTGGTGCTGTTTCGACTCATTTGCGGTCCTCCAGTTCAAGACGCATTGCCACTCCAAGACTCTTCATTTCGTCTAGGAGCAACTTGAATGCGTACGAGGTCTGTACCTTGTAGACCTCAGCGCCATCACCGTGAATCGGTGAGACGTAAGTGCGTCGCTTCGGATCATACCATGCGACGTGACCAGATTGGGCACAAACGAATAGGTCGATACCATCTGACTCATCGAGAAGACGGTCTTTGATAACCATCGAAGCACCGTGTGCAATCAAACAGTCACGTTCCATCTCTCCGAACCTCAGACCACCTTGGCGGGCACGTCCTTCGGTTGGTTGTCGTGTGAGAATCTGAACACGTCCACGGCTACGGGCGTGTATCTTTCCAGAAACCATGTGATGCAGCTTCTGGTAGTAAATACATCCAACGAAGATATCGGCAGGATAAGTCTCACCAGTTTCACCATTTATCATGGCTTCACGGCCGGTGTGGTCGTATCCATTGCGAACAAGACCATCTCTGAGGCTACCTTCCTTCTCTCCACGGAATGCGGTACCATCGATTCGGCGTCCTTCAAGAGCGCCGACCTTACCGCCGATCATTTCGAGAACGTGGGCAACGGTCATTCGAGATGGAATCGCGTGTGGGTTGATGATTAGGTCAGGAACGATACCATCACGTGTGAATGGCATATCCTCTGCATCGACCATGCGGCCAATGACTCCCTTCTGTCCGTGACGGCTAGCGAATTTGTCACCAACCTCAGGAACTTTATGAGAACGGACCATTACACGTACTAGGCGTCCAGAATCTAGGGACTCAGTAACGAATACATTGTCGACCCATCCCTTTTCACCGTGACGAATCAGCATTGAAGACTCTCTTCGTTCCTGAGCTTGTAGGAATGCTCCGGCTCCAGTTTCTTCAAGGAATCGTGGAGGACTGGTCTTTCCAACCAGTACGTCGCCACCTTCGAGATACTTCTCTGGGTGCGGTAATCCGTCTTCTTCAAGGTGGTCGTAAGCACCAACTGGCTTGAGGCCCTTGACCTCTTCCAATCCAGTTCCTGGGAATTCGATCTCTTCTACCTGACCGCCAGGGAATCTACGACGCTCTGCATTGTAGGTGCGATTGAAGGTCGAACGACCCATTGCACGCTGAACACTTGAGCGGTTCAAGATAACTGCGTCCTGCATGTTGTATCCATGAAGACTCATGACAGCCACGATGAAATTCTGACCACCGGGGCGGCTGTCGAAGTTGGTAGTATCCATCGCCGTTGTATGAGTGATGGAGCGCTGTGGGTAATGCAAGATGTGCATACGAGTGTCTGGGCGCAAGCGATAGTTTGCACTTGGTAGACCAAGGGATTGCTTGACCATCGCAGTACCTCCAGTTACTCTTGGGGTAGAGTTGTGTTCAGGGTATGGGATTAGAGCGGCACATACTCCAAGGACCAATTGTGGGTCGATTTCGCAGTGTGTGTGCTCTGCTGTGTACAGTAGATCTACCTTGAATTTAGCATCTGCCTTCTCGCCATTTGGCATTGTTACTCTTGCTTGGAGAGTTGCGCTGGTTGCACCAGGTTCACCGAGATTCAACCATGTGATAGTTGAGTGGCTTATTGGACGACCTGCGTACTTGTTTCCTTCGGGCACTACTTCTGGTAGGGCGAAAGGCTTCGGAGCGATGTAAAGGTCTTCTTCTTCCTCTGCATCAATCCACTCAACTACTCCTTCATTGACTAAATCCCTGAAGGTCATATCACCGTTTGAAACTGCGGAAAGGTGCTGTGGAGTCAAGCGTGGTGCCCCATCATATAGAATTAGTAGAGGACGAAGAATACGTCCTTTATCGGTATTGATGAATATGTCGCGGTTCGCATTATCGTAGCGAATACTAACTTCGGAACGAATTGCTCCACGGCGTCGCGCATTCTTGAACTGACGAACAAGGTTTGCTCCACGCTTGTGTACACCATAGATGTCACCGTTTACGTGAATTCTATCCCCGTCAGTCCAGTCTTCTGGTTGGAATACATCCATCTCATCTAGACGAGCACGAATATCTTCCTCTGGAACTTTCTCAGAAATATCAATCATCTGTGCGGCATTCTTCACTAGTCCACAGTTCTGACCCTCAGGGGTCTCGTTAGGACAAAGTCGTCCCCACTGTGTCGGGTGAAGGTCACGTGCCTCGAAGTGAGGTTGGCTGCGAACCAGTGGGCTGGTAACACGGCGCATATGTGATAGCGCAGAAAGATAGGTGGTGCGGTCAAGCAGTTGGCTTACACCGCTACGTCCACCGACCCAGTTTCCTGTAGCAAGAGCATGCATGATCTTGCTTGTTAGAACATCAGGTCGCAAGCAGGAGGTAATCTTCAACTCGCGCTTGCGGTTGTGGTGACGCTCAAGTTGATACTTGAGGTCACGAGCAAGTTGTCCCATGGAAACACGGAACAAGTCCTCGATTAAATCGCCAGCAAGGCGGACACGCTTGTTTGCGTAGTGGTCCTTGTCGTTCGGCTTACGGTTGGTAATTGCCATTTCGAGAACCTGACGAACAATTCTTCCAAGGAAGATTGCTTTCTTCTTACGGTCTTCGGTCTGGTCGCCAAGGTGAGGAAGAAGTTCACGGTCGAGTAATTGGTTAACCCGAGCTTCACGGTACTCCTTCTGTTGCCCAGCTGCGAATTTCTTCTCAAGCCATTGGTGTGCTTCTTCAAGAGCGTCGACGTTGTACTCTTCGTTATCTTTGACTTCGTTGATATTTGCAACGATATACTTGAAAGTTTCAGTAGGTCCTGCAATTGCTTGGAAAAGGTCTTGGTCGTTTTCAATACCAAGAGCCCTCATTAGGAGAACTACAGGAATAGCAGTAGTTCCTGCTGTACTAATCTTGACCATCAGCATTCCATCACGGCGCTTCTCGACGGTTAGCGGCTTACGCATTCCATCCTTCTGTGAGAAAATCTTAGCGACTTCTGTGCGCTTAGCATATCGCTTGTTGATTTCAACAGTCACTCGGTTTGGTGCCAGGTCTTCCATAGAGATGAGAACTCTCTCTGTTCCGTTGATAATGAAGTAACCACCAGGGTCTAGTGGGTCTTCTCCCTTCGTTCTTAGTAGAGTCTCCCACAATTTGCGGTCCTCTTCAGAAGTAGTTGGATGAAGAACACGGTCTCCTGCTACGTGATTTGAATGTAAGTTACAGCGCTTAGAACGCACCATAATTGGCATGTTTCCAACCTGCACACCTTTCTCAGGTGGGCTAATGATTGGTTCTATGGGGGAATTAGCACCTGCGCCACGGATGATGGTGAAATCCATCTTCACTGGTGACATGTAGGTCAACTTTCGAAGTCGGCACTCCATAGGGCTGGATGGATGTTCACTACCATTTGCCTCACGAATAGTTGGCTCACCGAGTTGAATATTCTTCACTCGGATTGTTATTTCTTGGTCGATTACGTCAAGTTTGATCAAACCGCCTTCGTCGTCATCGACTTCCTCGTCGGTTCCTACACGGATTGAACGGACAATTTTCTCCATTCGAGATAATGCGTTATCACCATTTGGAATGGCGTCATCGTACGATGCTAGCTGGTGGTTCACGAGACTGCGCTCGCGGAAAAATGATTCTATAATTTCCTTCATAATATCACCTCAGACTCACTTGCCCTCCACAATTAGGCGGTAGGCTATACTCACTCCGGCCGATGGAGAACGGCGCACGACCTTGAGCACACGGTCAGCAATCCACCCAGCGGGGAGCGGGATGTGCTCCTCGTCATCAGTTGCTTTGGCCATGTCCTCACGCTCTACGGTCTCTTTGATGACCTGAACGACTGGATCGGTAATGAGAATCTTAGGAAGTATTTCCTTTGCAAGACGTGGCTCGCCGGTTTCTTCGTCAGTAGAAAGAAGACCCCATGGTCGAAGTTCCTCTTCCTCATCCTCTGCAGGAATGAGTTCCTGGTGGGGGACGAATATGTGATTTAGTACATTGAATTTGGTACCAGCCATATCCATGTCGTCATCTTCGAGGGCCTTTCTGGAAATGGTAATCTTTCTGCTTCGGCGCTTTTGGCGACGAGCACCAAGTTCACCTAGAACATTCATTGTAATCTGGAATACCTCGTCATCCTTTGAAACTCCAAGGCAGGATGCGATTTCATCGGAAGTGAGGGCCTTGATATCGGCCATGTTTCTATCAGTAGCCAGTTTGTGAGCGTATTCTTCACCGACTCCAAGTTCCATTAATCGCTTCTTAGTTGCTGATTTTACGACCATTGACACACACCCCGTTTCGCCCTTTTACGCCTCCGGAGAGTAGTTGTCAGGCGGGCCTGACGGGGTTCGAACCCGCGACCGTCCGGTTAAAAGCCGGACGCTCTACCTGACTAAGCTACAGGCCCAAAGGCGTGTCTTGGGCTTCTTCGCCGACCTGCATGGGGTTCTTAAAATCTCCGCCATCAAAAATAGATGCTACTCGCTGGGTTGCGGAGGAGTGGACAGGGTGTCTGTCTCCAACCCCCTCTTATCGGCAAGAGGCATAAAGGCTTCGGGCCAAACGGGGTGCTGGGGCGCATTGAATGGAGGAGCCGTTTGCTAGTGCTAATGCTGAGGCGGAGATTGTACGTCTTACAGAGGGTGCAAAAAAGGTCCACTGGAACCCTGTTGATAGCACTTTTTTCGACCTCTTAATTCCACCCACAGTATACCCGCCGAGGCATGATTCTGACCTATTGGCGCGCCGTATTTCGTACCTCGGAGCCGGTCGAGGACGAAACTTCCTCGAAATCGGCTGTGGTTCAGGAGCAATCAGCATTTTAGCAGCCTCATTTGGTTGGAAGGTAAGTGCGTGTGACATCAATCCATTTGCGGTAGCAGCAACTAGAGGAAATCTCGAGTTAAATTGCCTCCAGGGTGATGTGAGAGAAGGAGGAATTGGACCGGAACCATTCCCCTTTGAGCAACAGTTTGATCTGATTGTTTGGAATCTGCCCTATATCCCACTGGAAGAAGCTGGAGAGGATTTCCTCGGGCCAATGGAAGAGGCTGCTCTTCTCGATACTGATTCTGTTGGTCTAGCAGGCCGATTGCTCACTAGCATTGCAAATGAGGACCTGCTTGCCCCAGAGGGTAGAATTTTGATTGTAGGGAGGAAATGCACTAACCTTGGAGCATTTGGCTTTGCTCATAGAACCTGGGACAAATTATCTTTTGACGACGGAGAAGAGTTGTATTTGACATGTTTGTGGAAACCGTTTGAAGGTGCTTCAAACCAATATGTCGAGGAAACGGGATCTACCAATTCTGACCTGCTAGAATCAGGTGGAATTGGGTCCCACCTAAGGGCTGGACGACAACTTGCTGGAAAAGGTCGAAGAGGAAGGCATTGGACCTCTATAGAAGATTGCTATGCAGGCTCTTGGGTAGTTGCAGAAAATTCCGAAATCAGTCCGGGAAATATGCAACTCGCAGGGGGTCTTGCTGTGCTAGATTCGCTCCAGCATGAATCACTTAGGCTGAAGTGGCCAAATGATATCTTAATCGATACGAGAAAGGTCTGTGGAGTACTTGCTGAAGGGCGTTCTCTTGGTGATGGTACCAAAGTAGTTCTTGGAATCGGAATTAACCTGAAAAATGGAGATAATGACCTCGATATTGAAATCGCATCGGTTGATGAGTTATTGGAGATTGATGCAGCCCGTTTGGATATAACCCTCCACGCAGAAATCGCATCCTTGCTGGAGGAACGCAATGACATCCCCTCGCTGGACTACAATGGCATCAGGGAGAGAGTTCTCGAACATATGCGGAACTATGGGCGCCCGGTAGTTAACGGTATAATCCATGATTCATTCGGGATTAACGAGAATGGTGAGTTAATCCTTGACGATGGAACTATCATCGACGATGGCGAAGACATCGAATGGACTTAATCCTCTAATACGGCCTCTAGAGGCTCGTCTTTTTGCGCTGCGGTCTTCTTCCAAACACCGAAACTAAGCAAAGCCAATCCCAGAACGTATGGCAATAGATTTGCCATGTAGGACGATGGCAGGTCTACTATGAATTTCGCATCTGTAACCGCTACAATAGAAATAGTGTGATCGCCATCTGTCTCGACCTTGTAGACTTCATCGCTCGCATATATTTCGCCGTTTGGGCCTTCAATAACAATCGAAATTTCACCCTCGATTGATTCAATACTGATTTCATCACCTTTCGATAATGATTTCACCACCTGGTGACTATCCCCTGCATCGAGGGCCGTTGGTGAGACCCATGCTTGCATGATGAACATCAACAATAGGATGGAGGAACCGATGAGGATCATTACATCCTCGCCCTTCACTGGTGGTGCCTCTCCGCCTCCGCCCATATTCTAAGGCAGTTCAGTCCGGCATTTCAACGCTTGCGAGGCGGACGTACAATTCCAAGACGCTCTCTGACGAGCTTGATTTTACCGCTAGCAGTCTGACTAACCACTCTTCCTTCAGACAATATGGCCTTCACAGACTCATAATCTGAGTGAGAGACCTTGAGGATGCACTTGCCATCTACCATGTCATAGAGTTTGACTGGAATTTCTGTAAGGTGCTTTTCTAGTGCATCTCGGCTGGCAAAGCCATCGTGTAGGCAACCAATCCAACGGTGTTTGCCGCGTAGCGCCTTGGTTAACTTCTTCGCCATATGCGTGCCTGTGGGCGCTTCACTTAACATGGTGTTCACACCAGACCCAAAACGGTGAGGGGATGAGTGAGCAAGTCGAGTCGATTGGCATTATTGCACTAATTCGCAGGATGCTGTCGCCAAAGACGCTTCCTCACCTTGCTTTAGCAGCGATTCTTTCTGCGACGCTAATGGCCGTTTCTGGATTAAATGAAGGGATATCAGCGATACTATTCACCTCGATGGCAATAGCGTATCTCATATTGGCATTATTATCAAATGTTGAAGTTATTCAAAATCTCACTAGGCTGCCAGATTCTGCCTCGGAGGGAGGATTACCTGCAAGGATGGGGAAGAGTTTCCGGATCTGCATTATTCCGCTCCTCCTTGCAGGTGTAATTTCAGGCATTATTTGGGCACTTTTTGATGGAAAGGAATGGGTACTAGTAAATACTCTTGCAGCCTTATTTGTCGTATGGTCAATCGCCCAAGCTAGATCGTTTCGAACAGGAATGGTAGAATGGTTTGCAAATGGACTCGGAGATGCAAGGCTTCACACCTATAGAGGCGGCCTCTCCACCACATCTCAATTTTTTATTGTGCAAGGTTTTGCCTTCATTATTATCTGGGCTGCAAAAGCATTTGACGCCGGTGAATCACTCAGTTGGGGCTCAGCATTAGTAGGTGGATTTGCATTCCTAATTTTGACGATTATTTCTCAGTTTTTCATCCTGTGGTGGACCAGAGAGGAAAGAGAAATGGCTGGTGCGGAAAAAGGATTGGCGTCATTTTCATTCAAATGGATGGTTGTAGCACAATTATTCATCGTCTGGCACCTATTATCGATCTATCGTCGAACTTTTATGGATGCTAGTTCAACTTCGACATTTATCGAAGAGGGTTTGTTGATGGCATTCACAGTATTATTCGCGATTTGGGGGCTTACTAGTCATACGGTGCAGGATGGGAAAGCACTGGTTAGTCAAGAAGCAGCACTACCGCTTGGAGTTGCCTTTGGATATGCTTATGCGGGTTCGGTAACTATGCTTACTGGAACTTTTGACAATATCAAAACTGTGATGGTTATTGGCCACATCCTAACTATAATCACCATCTTCCTAATATTGAATTCAACATTACGTGCGAGCCGCACAACATCTGACTTGAAAGTCGCAGCACAGACAGTCGAAATCGAGAACGAAGTTGTTGAGTCTGATGTTGAGGAAACTGAAGAGAAGGTTTCAGAAGATGAAGAACAGGTTTGGCAAGAAGACAATGAAGTTGATTGGGACGAGGGGAATGAACTCGGCAAAGAGACCGAATGGTCAGAAGATGAACTTGAATTAGTTGACGATTCAGAAGAGAGTGCTTGAGTCGCCTTCATCCAATCCGCTTACCACTGCTACAACACGCATTCTTGATTGGAGATCTTCACTTACACGTGCCCCTAATATTACTTGAGCGTCATCGTCGAGTGTTGCTGTGAATGCATCTGCTACCCTTCCAACTTGGCCAACTGTCATCCCCGGTCCCCCTTCAATCTGGAGGAGGCAGGCCTTTGCACCATCGAGAGCGAGATTTGCCAATGGGGCATCCATCGCATCATCGAGTAATGCTTGTGCATCTTCTCCATCGCCTTGGGCTACGAGCAAAGTAGAGCCACCGGGGTGGCCAACGATTGTTTTGAGGTCCATCATATCGAGATTGATCAATCCGAGTCTCATCAAAGTACGAACCAGACCATCAATGAATTCCTCAACCCACATTGCACCGTGACGCCAATCACTTCCTCTTTCACGGGCTTGCCAGGCTAGGCGGTCGAGTTCTAGACGGACGCAAACATCGCTATTGGATTCCAGTCTAGACAATCCTTCACGGGAAATCTTAGCCCGCGTTTCTTGGGCGCTGAACGGAATCGCTGCAATGCTAATCACAATTGCACCCGAGAGTCTCGCTTGCCGAGCAAATTCAGGAGCTGCCCCTGTACCAGTTCCGCCACCTAGCCCAGCGAGAAGAATTACCAATTCTACATCCTCAAGCAATGTGCTAGTCACGCCTGATGCTTGACGCATCCTTTGTTCTCCAAGTGGTGGGAGTGCTGCACACCCCGCCTCATCGAGATCTCTACCCAAACGAATCAGGTGGGCATTATCTACAGAGAATGACTCCTCATCCGAATCAACTAGCACCAAGTCAACGCCCTGACCTGCTTTGTCATGAGCCCTGCTGGCCCAAGAGCATCCAAGACCGCCGATTCCAGCGATTAGGAATTGCGCTCCATCCATGCTTGGGACTGGTGAGGCGGCAGTCCTTCAATCAATCCCTACCAACATATCGTTGATATCGGCGTCTAGCATCACGCGCCCATGCATTATCTGGTTCGAGATTTAGTACCTTATCATATAATTCGACAGCCTTCTCAAAGTCAGAGAAATGACGTCCATGAAGATGGGCTAAATTATTGAGAACAGGAATACATTCGTCATCTTCTTCTAACATTTCCAGAAGAATTTTTTCTGCTTTGCCGAAGTCTGCTCTCAACATTGCTTCTTCAGCTTCCTCCAATTGCTGTAACTGCTCATTGGAAAGGTCGTATGAGTTGTCGAAAGCGTGGCCGCTCATAGCCCTCCTGTCCCTGTCATTGATGATAGGATTTGCGAGTAGAAGTTCACTAAATTGCGTCGGTAAAAACGCTGGACTGCTTTACCCCCTATCGTAGATAGGGCAAGCAACGATTATAGGCGCATTCCAAGTCGCAGAGCCAGTTGTGAAGGCGTATGCGTATGTCTCAGGTTTCACTCCGCTCATTGCTCATCATCGCGTTAGTTTCTTTGATGCTCCTTCCGGGGTTGGGCGAAGCTTACTCAACTGGCATCGGTGGAACACAAACCAATGCTGGAGAGTCAATCGATGATGTTGCCAAGGAAGGATGTCTCTGTCATGATGGAGCCGCTGATAATACCGTACAGGTAATCATGGATGGTGTGCCTTATTCTTGGGTTGCTGGAGAGACTTATGAGATGACTTTGTATTTGATTGGCGGCCCTAATTCCGCAGCCGATTTAGGTGGATTTGCAATGAGAGTTTCCGCTGGTAGCCTCACAGAGGGCGCTGGTATGGAATATTTCGATGAGGATACAACTACTCTTACTCATTCTTCACCAACTGCTCCACAATGGACCATCACTTGGGTTGCACCTGAGGCTGGCTCAGGACATATCGATTTCTGGATCTCCGGAAATAGCATCAATGGCGCTGACGGAAATGTTGGCGATTATTGGAATCAATTGGTATTCAATTTAGTCGAAAGTTCGGAAGACGATGGCCTCGGCACTAGAACAATCTTTGCTGGTGATGGAAATGTTGAGCCACCTTCCCCTGATTCACACGGTGTAGACCTTCACTCAATGGGGGCGCAATTCCGTGCTCACTGGCTTGGATTACTTGGATTTGGAGCCGTAATCAGTGTGATTATTTTCTGCGGAATAATGCTACGCTATGGATTCTCAACTTCTTATGAAGGACGAAGCAATGTGTTGCGACTCCGCTACAAATTGAACCGAAGAGGTGACCAGTGATGCAGAGAGATCTGATTGCAGAACTGCTTGACAAGGTCGCAGCAGGCAAAGTCAATGTCAAAGATGCTCGTAAAGCACTCGAAGGCGCCTCACTAACCGAGGAGGAGATGGACTCTGCAATCAATCACGGTGTGTTCAATCCTGCAGAACCTGGAACCATTATTTCTGCTTCTATCGCTCCTTCTGGCGCATCAGCCCTTACATTCTTCTTCTTTGTATGGGGAATCTTTTGGTCCATTTATTGGATGGGGACTATGCTCTACGGATTATTCAACGGGTGGGACCAACAGCAATTATCATACCATCTAGCAATGGCACTTACAGTGATTATTCTCATGGGAATTATCTACTTGAAATATGTACTTCCTGACAAGATTATTGTCAAATACAGGCGTAACAAATATGTTACTGAGCATCCCAAAGACTGGGCGGAGTATAAGTGGTGAATAATATGACTACAGATAGAATACTCAGACCGGCTCCATCAATCGATGGCTCCGCAATTGCATCTCAAAGTGTATCCATCATCAATCGCCGCCAATTTATGGGTTACAGTCTCAATGCTGCTGGAGGAGTTCTAGCAGTAAGTCTTGGCACTCTTGGATTCGCATCTATACTCTTACCACCAGGAGGAGGTAGCGGAGGCGACTTGCAAGTCAAATTCTGGGCTAAAGGCCGTGAGGATGAGGCATGGTATGGCGCTCAACACTTGCAAGCTATGACAAAATCATCATTTGTAGAAGAAGCGGCCAAGTCTAATATTGGCGTCTCGGGTGCTCAAGGTGTTTGGAATGGCTTACCGGTCAATGTCACCTATGTCCCTCATGCTGAGAATAAGGATAAGGCAGTATCTGATAACGTTCCTCGATTCCAATTCATGGAAGGATACAACCTCAGTGGCAATTATGTCGGGCATTTCGAAGACATGACCGATGCTGAACCCGAACTCTTCAACCCAGATGAAAATCTAATCATGGTCTTTTCACGATGCACACATCTGTGTTGCATCCCCGGATGGCAACTCGTATCCAATGCATTTACCGATGATAACTGGACGCCTGGTGGCGGAGACGGTGGTGGAAGTAAGCTGTTCTGTATTTGCCATTCTAGTCGTTTCGACCCTACTGCTCTTGAGATGAATCAGAATACAAACCGATCCAATGGACAACAATTCCAGTTTGCCGGAATCCGTAGGGCCGGTGGACCTGCTCCTGTCGGTCTCCCTCTTATTCCAATCATCATGAATGGTGATTATATTGAAGGTGCTACAACCCACTTAGACTGGTTGACCTATTGTGATTGAGGTGAATGACATGAGTACAATATTCTGGGTTCTGTGGTTCTTCATCACTTTCGTCATTGTTCTAGTAGCATTTACCCTACGCCAAGAGAACGAAGATATTCCTCGAAGGGAAATTCTACGTGCTGTGGAGTCTAGTGGCTCTATGGGCTTCGCTGAGAGAACATTCCTCTGGGTATTCTCATTCCTTGACACAAGATTCCGTTTGCAGGATTATTGGAATATGTCCAAAGGAGCATATTACAACATGCATAGACAGATGCCTCTCACTCACGCTGAGAAATACAAGTTGCGAATCATCTGGTATTGGTATCCACTATACTGCCTTGGTGGAATTTCGTTCCTCTCGTTTATCATTCTCGTTGTAACCGGAACCGTCCTAGGAATTTACTACGTTCCTGGTGGAGAAGGCGACCCCTCGCCAGCATATGCGAGTATGGAATACATCATGACTCAACTTCCATTTGGATATATCATTAGAGCAGTTCACCACTGGGCAACTCACTTCATGGTCGCATCGGTATTCCTTCACATGTGCCGTGTATACTTCACTGGAGCATACCGCAATCCTCGTGAATTAAACTGGTTAATCGGAGTCGCATTGATGGCACTAACCATCGTCTTCGGCTATTCTGGTTACCTACTACCTTGGGATAGTCTCGCATTCGGGGCAGCTACCATTGGTATCAACATGGCCAACTCAACTCCGTTGATTGGGAAATATGTTGCTACTCTCCTCTTTGGAGGGTCTTCTCTCTCTGCTGGTACTGTTACTAGGATGTACTTCATCCATGTTTTCATCCTACCAGTTATCGTAACCTTGTTGATCATAATTCACTTGTTCATCGTTTGGGTTCAAGGAATAGCGGAGCCGCACTGATATTGGGGGGATTATGAATGGGATTAATGGAAAATCTTGGTCGAGTCGCATCTTCCTATATGGATGAGAAAGAGAACCTCAAGAGTGCTGATGAAAAGCGTGTTCGCACAATGACAGGACATGGACTATGGCCGCATGAAGCACTTCGTGATACTATCATTTTTGCAGCAATTACTGCTGTACTACTATTCTATGCGTGGTTAATTCCACCACCACTACACAGTGCTGCCGATCCTTTCGCCCAAGCAGGCTTCGTATTCCCTGATTGGTATGTTCTATTCAGTTATGGTTACCTACGATGGGGAGAATACCTTCCACAATTCGATGTACCTCTTGGACCAATTGGAGACTTCTTCGGCCAGCCAAAATTCCCATGGAACGCAGCATGGTGGGGAGCATTCCTAACTGGAATCCCAGTCGGTATCCTCGCACTTCCACCATTCCTCGGCGGTCGTGAGAAGAGACCTGTCGAAGACCCTTGGTTTGCAAGCGCCGGCGTGGTTTATCTCGCACACATCTGGTTTATTTCGGTATTCAGTATCAACATCTTCCTCGAAATATACGGGAAAAATCGTAGTGATTATTGTAAACTCGACAGTCACGGAGATCTTGTGTGTGGAGTAAGATCACCTTGGGTTGCGGATGTATTCAATGCGATTCCTTGGATAATGACAGGTATTCTGTTATGGATAATTATCTACTTTGGAGCGAGATGGTTATTCGTTAATGCATGGGGTGCAAGATTCACTCCAGGACATGGAAAGAAGTTGATTATCGGTGCATTCATCGTGGCAACTGCTGCTTCTGTAGTTACATTCCCTGTTTATGACAATGGATTCTGGGATGCAAAAGGATTGCTCACCATTGAAGATTACGAAGAATTAGAAGATATGCGTTCACAGCCAAAGGACGTTCATGTTCATTCTCATAACGAATTTATGACTGCTCAAGGCTTTGATGGCGATGTAGTTCCCGCTAGTGCATGGATGGATTGGCAAATTTACCAACCTGCGCGGTATTACCTAATTGATTTCTCAGATGAAAACGGGCACCAGGATTCTGCCAATAACCAAAATGCAGCCGCTGGAATGTATTCCTATAGTGGCGAAAATAGCATTTGGACGACTGGAACTTTCAGAATCACAGATGATTACTGGCCTAGTGATTCAACATTTACCACTGTACCAGTAGATGTTTCATGTGATTATCGAGCATCTGAGAGAAAGGTCGATGGCATCGGCACAGCAGATCTAATCACATCTAGTATGGTTGTCACTGATGCTGCAGATAAAACTGTAATTTCCTTCGATAATTGTGAGGGAGCGGATGGAGTCGAATTAGAAGCTGGAATTTATTCATATGATTACAAAGTCTCCTCGACTGGTGGTCTTGCTGCAAACGATAGTATCGATGTTGAAACCTCATTTGCAGTTGCTGCATACCAACCACTTCTTCTCTATCCTGCTGGAACAGGACAAGGATACGATGGACATGTGGTCAACCTCTCCGATAGTACTGCATTCGCTCTAGTCGGAAATGGTGAGGTTGTTGAAAACCCAACCTATCACACTAATCCTAAGAGTCTAGATGCTAAGTTGACATATGCTATGTTAATCCCTTGTCTTACCGCAGGTGCAATTGTATTCATCCTGCTCAGAAACATGGCACGTGGCTATGAGTTCGAGATGAACAAGTGCTACGGATGTGACCTCTGTGATGATGCGTGCCCTGTACGTCTATTCAATGCAGGTGACAAGTTGAACATCATCTATAATACTTGGAATAACGAAGATGACGGAGTGCCAATGTATTCCTGTCTAACTTGTTCTGCTTGTACCAATGCATGTCCTCAACTTGTGGACTACGACTCATATGTCGATATTCGCCGTAGCCTAATCGTAGGCGGTCCTGCCGCTGAAATCCCCCACACTGTGCTTCAAGCGGTTCTTGCTGCTGAAGCAGAAGAAGAGGCTGACGCTGACTTTGTCAGTGTAGAGGAATATCCAATCGATTCCAATATTGGCTACTATCCTGGATGTGTAGACTACCTCGACCAAGAGATGGTCTTTAGCCACCTTAACGAAGGTTCGATGGACCTAGGTGAAAGCACTACTGCTGCCTTTACCCTCTTTGAGGAAATGGGAACTGAAGTATCCTACCTTGGTCGTGACTTCCTCAAGTGCTGTGGACACGACCAGAAGTGGCAAGGTCTTGACGAGGTCTTTGACAAATTGAAGGCTTACAATCAGAAGAAGATCGAAGCTTCTGGAATCGATACTCTAGTCTCTAGTTGTGCAGAGTGCTTCCGTACTTTCGCAAGAGATTACGAACTCGAAGGAGTCAAGGTAATGCACACTACCGAATTCCTAATCGAAAATGGATTTGACATGAAGATGAAGTCAGAAGAAGACATCACTGTCACTTACCACGACCCTTGTCGCCTTGGACGCCAGATGGGAATCTACGAAGAACCCCGTGAATTGGTTACAAGTGTTGAGGGTGTAGAATTAGTCGAGATGGAGCACCATGGCGAGGATGCAATGTGCTGTGGAATATCTTCAATGATGTCATGTAATGAAAATGCCCGTGCACTACGTGTCTCGAGATTCGAAGAGATTCGTGCTACCGGTGCTGACATGATGATCACAAGTTGTCCAAAATGTGTTTCACACTTTGAGTGCTTGAAGTTCGAAGGTGATGAGCGCCATGATGTCGAGATTCTCGATGTCGTCAGTTTCCTCGCACGCCAGGTCAATGCGAAGAAGGCTCAAATCGAAGTATTAGCACCAGTAAGTGAACTTGCTGAGGCTTGATGCCGGGTATATATTGAAGTATATTGTCGCATTTCCGTAAATATGGATTACGACTCCATGACGGTATTGAGCCTCAAGACCCTATGCAAAGAAAGAGGATTAAGAGTAAGTGGAACAAAGGCCGAAGTCATCATCCGTCTGATGGAAAATGACGAAGGAAGTTTACCTGCACCTCAGCAAGTCACGGTTCAGCAAATGCAGCAGATGCAACCTCAAATCATTCATATTGCTGCTCCAAGCAATGAGAATACTGTAGGGGTAATATTCGGAATTTTCATCATCTTATACGGAATATTTAGAATCGGAATTGCGATGCTTTATTCCGGAGCTGACGAAGGAGTATTCTTCTTTGAATCATTTATTGCTTGGTTGATAGGCATGTCGTTTATCGCTTCAGGAGTATTCACCATAATGGGGTTCAGAAATGGTCTATTCATGGCAATTGGAATTCTGCTAATATCAGGAGTATTAAACATAATGTATCATGATGAATTTAGTCCTTTATCGATGGGCTTAGATGGATTTTTCCCTTTGGGTTGGTCGTTAATGTGCTCATCTGTTTGTATTGTAATGGTACTAATTCCTATTATGGCTGGAGAAAATTTGAAGCCAGGATGGCCTGAAGGAATTCAGAACATTTTCGATGGAATGGGAATGAATAATCAAAGTACTCAATCGCTAGAAAAAATTACTCTCGAATGTCCACATTGTGAAGCCAATATCCGCCTACCTGCAGAATACTCAGGAAATGCACGTTGTCCATCTTGCAAGGAAGAGTTCACAGTCGAGTGATAATTTCACATTTCCAACTCGATAACCTTGCATCCCAATTTGAAATTTTCAAGGGAATGTATTATCTATTCGAAAGTGTAGGTTTAGGCATGGCATCATGGTGGCCGTTTGGCGATGACGAAATCGAGGAGCCTTCTGCATATGCAACTCTTACGCAGGAAGAATTCAACCAGGCGGTAATGAAATACAATCGGCATGAAA
>Ga0066846_10000438_pt1 | contig 21140 bp, 20 predicted proteins | sample ETNtaG_33_FD_65489 | JGI IMG/M metagenome (GOLD analysis project Ga0066846, IMG submission 65489) | Marine microbial and viral communities from oxygen minimum zone, Eastern Pacific Ocean - ETNP201310SV76 | ecosystem: Environmental > Aquatic > Marine > Oceanic | place: Pacific Ocean: Eastern... | reverse complement strand
TAGTTCCGCTGTTGATATCAGCCACCTGCCAAGTTGAGGCGTTTGAGGTATCATGAGCCCACAGTTCCTTACCTGTCCCATCTTCTGCATCGAAGTAGATTGTGTCACCTAATAACATCTTAATATTAAATCCGGGGTTACTATCACCACCACTACCGGTGTTGATATCAGTCACCTGCCACGTAGAACCGTTGCCATTGGTTGTGGTGCTTCCTGAGCCGCTTGCCGCACTGGCATTGTACTGGAAGGTGATGTTGGTCATGACCTCATCGATGATGAGATCTGCACCTTCGATGCTGGCGGTGAAATTGCTCTGAGTTGCGCTGCCTGAGCCGCCTCCAAGTGGGGTAATTTCACTTGGCTGATGCGCCCACAGTTCATCACCAGTGCTCCCGTCATCCGCACTGAAGTAGAGCGTATCACCGACTAAAATTTGCATGTATTTTCCGGGGTCACTACCGTACGCAAAGTTTCTGATTTCAGCAACTTCCCAAGTTGAGTGATTGGATGTATCATGCGCCCACAGTTCAGGGCCTTTATTTCCATCATTCGCACTGATGTAGAGCGTATCGCCGACTAAAATTTGCAGGTGAGTTCCGGGGGCACTGCCGCTGCCGCCGCTGTTGATATCCGTCACCTGCCAAGTAGAGTGATTGGATGTATCATGCGCCCACAGTTCAAGTCCACTGATTGCATCATTCGCATCGAAGTAAAACGTATCACCTGCCAAAACAGTGTTCATGTAGTGTCCGGGGTTACTGCTACCGCTGCTGCTGACGCTGTTGATATCAGCAACTTGCCAAGTAGAGTGATTGGATGTATCATGCGCCCACAGTTCATGACCGGTGATTCCATCCCACGCATCGAAGTAGAGGGTATCACCTACCGAAACAGGGTCCATGTATTGTCCGGGGTTACTGCTACCGCTGCTGCTGACGCTGTTGATATCAGCAACTTGCCAAGTAGAGTGATTGGATGTATCATGCGCCCACAGTTCCCTTCCTCCGCCGCTGATTCCGCCATCCGCATCGAAGCAGATTGTATCTCCGACCAATATTGCCATCCGCTGTCCGGGGTGACTGTCGCCCCCACTGTAGATATCAGCAACTTGCCAAGTAGAGTGATTGGATGTATCATGCGCCCACAGTTCCCTGCCGTTGCTTCCGTCATAGTAAGCATCGAAGTAGATTGTATCACCGACTAAGATTTGCATGTGATATCCAGGGGTACTGCCGCAGCAGCTGCTGATATCAGCAACTTGCCAAGTTGAGTGGTTGGAGGTATCATGCGCCCACAGTTCTTGACCGTCGCTATTATCAAACGCACTGAAGTAGAGGGTATCGCCGACTAAAATTTGCATTTCCCCCAGCAAACTACCGCCCACACCGCTGTTGATTTCAGCCACTTGCCAAGTAGAGTGATTGGATGTATCATGCGCCCACAGTTCAGAGCCGGTGCTTCCGTCATCCGCACTGAAGTAGAGCGTATCACCGACTAAAATTTGCATGGACAGTCCGGGGTCACTGTTGCCCCCGCTGTTGATGTCTGCCACTTGCCAAGTAGAGTGATTGGATGTATCATGCGCCCACAGTTCCCTGCCGCTGCTTCCGTCATCCGCTTTGAAGTAGATTGTATCTCCGACTAAAATTTCCATGCCAACAACCCCTGCGGTACGCACGAGGCTTCCCCCACTGCTGTGGATATCAGCCACCTGCCAAACACTACCGTTGCCGCCGCTTGAGCCCGAGCCGCCCGTTTCCATAGACGATGAATCATCATCAAAAGAATCATTACCGGTTTTTGGACTATTTATTAGGTCTAAGTAACCAACTTGGGTCATTATAATCATTATAATGACTAAAAACGCCGATTTAACTGTTTTTCCATGGCTTACGCTAGGCTCCATAACTATTGAATGTTAAAATGACAGCAAATACATTGACCCGTTCATGAAAGGTTAGATTGGACTCAGTCGCCCGAATCGAACATGTTGATGACCGTTTCAAGTTTGCGTGCCTCTTCCTCAAGTTCAGACTTTTTCTTGCCTTCCAGATTAACATCTTTGAGTTTCTCTTGAATCTTCTCAAGTTTCTCTTTGGCATCTTCTCTCTCAACAAGATGTTTCTTTTCCTCACGCTCCATTCTACGAGTTGCGGCCTTTTGTCTGGCTTCTTCAGCCTGTACGTAGACACTTTCAGACAATTCAACAGATGTTGGATAAGGAATATTGATTCCTTCAGCACTGAACTCGCTATCAATGGTCCTAAGTAACCAATCACGAGCTAATTGTTCGTCAGAATAATCGTGGACCCAAGCAAACAATCTGAACACTTTAGAAAAGTCGCCTAATTCAGTCAACAGAACTCTAGGCTTTGGAGTTTCCATTATGTATTCACTCTTCCTTGCAATATTAACCATTGTCAACTTGACGTGTTCTGTACTTTCACGATAGTCCACTCCAACATCAATGACGATCGAAATACGCCTAGCAACACCATCGCCGCCACCACGAGCGTGATTGATAATTGTTGATTGAACTAGTGTATTATTTGGAATTACCACTAATCTTTCATCACGGTCAAGAACCTTGGTTGATAAAATACCAGTTCCAACAACTGAACCCCAGGTACCATCAACTTCTATTCTATCTCCAATTTCGAACGGTCTATCAATAGCCAAAAGGAAAGAGTTGATTATGTTTCCAAGGGTCTGTTGAACAGCCAGTCCGATAATCAACGAAAATACTGCTAAGGATGCTAGAACACCAAATAATTGGATTCCTACTTCGGTTAGGGCGAGATAAAGACCGCCGAACCAAATAATAAATCGAAGCGTGAAAGTAATTAGAGGATTGCTACCAGATACTGTGACGCTTGACTTCTCGGTGTATTTATCCATTATCATTGGAATGATATGTTTAATCGAAACACTGGCAATTGAGGTTGCAAGTAAAATGTAAATTCCAGAAAAGAGTGGGTCTAATGTATCATTAAATGAATATCCATCAAATACCCATAGTAGGGTTAGTTGAGCCGCACCAACATAAAGGAAAAAGTATGCTCTTGTCGCTACTGGGCGGTGTAATTTGTCATCCCATGCAGTGTCTGTAGACATTACAATGCGGCCCCATGGCCTGACAATTCCATATTTTACGATTTGAAAAGCCATTACAGTTAGTACCATAGAAATACCGAATTTGAAAAATGAATTTAATTCATTTACAGCATCTAATTGTTCGTTGACAGTACTCATGAAATCATCGATTTTACTCATAGAAATACCTACTCGCTATGTTTTCTCACTTAGGTCCCTCTTTTGAGGTTTACTCCGATATAAATTACACAAAAAAACAGAACTTGCCTTTTTATATTCCACACATTACATTGATATGTAAGAGTTAAGACCCGTTCATGAGAGGTTTTCATGAGTGGAGGTATTTTACGCTTTTTGCAAGTCAAGGCTTCTCTTGAACAAGGGAAGGATTTACCAGGGATTATGTTAGTTGATTACTTTACAGAAATGGAAGTGGTGTCACCTATATCATGCACTGGAACGCACCCCGAATTTCTAATCAGTGTAAAATATAAGGATGAAATAGACTTGAGCAGTTTTTCTATTGAGGGTATTTTTGAGGTCATTAAGATAATTTCTAAAGAAAAACATTCGGCATTATTAATTGCTCAATTCCCCGGCCCAATATTTAGTTTAATGCAACAAATAGAGGAATGCTGGCTTCAAACTCCTTCCAAACTAAGCATAAAAAATGGTCTTTTTCTTACTGTCCATGGCACAACTAACGGGCTTAAAAAATTCAGAGATGGAATTAAACAATTTCTACCAGATTCGATTAAAGTACGGATTACAAAAGATTTGAAGGCAGACTGGATTGCTGCCCCTCAATTACCTCAACGGCGTAAAGAAGTCATCGACCTTGCAGTGAAGAGAGGATATTACAAAACACCACGCAAGTGTACTCAAAGAGAACTGGCAGCAGATTTAGGAGTTAGGCAAGGAACTGTTGCAGAGCACTTACAATCAGCAGAAGGTCTAATTATAGAATCTTGGTCAGAACAATCTAGAAATTAATCACACAAATTCCTGAAGTGAATGTCATGTCTGAAGAGATTGTACTACAACACGCCGCTGAGGCTGGGACTGATTTTTTGATATATACAGGGAACTTCTGTGGATATTGTAATGCAGCAAAGAAGTTGTTTGACAATAAAAAATTAACATTCACCGAATATAATTTAGACCAACATTCTGGTTTACGCCAAGAAGTCGTAGCAGCAACTGGTCACCGAACCGTACCTGTCATTTTCGATTTAAGGGACGGCAATGTGATGTACATTGGTGGATTTGATGAAACCAATAAATATCTAAATTAATTGAAAGTTTCCAACCATTCTTTGATTGAATCATGATGCTCCAACGGTATAATATGTCCTTTTTTGTGCTCTATTAATTCGACTGACCAACCGCCTGCTTCAAACAGATGAGCAACTGACCATCCATCTTCTATTGGAACTCTTACATCTTTTTCCCCATGCATCCAGAACATCCTTTTTGAATCTAATTCTTCAAGTCTCATACGAAGTTCCATAGGTCTAACAAGTCTTGTTCCAATACAAATGATTCCTACTATTCTATCTGCGACAGGCAAGTGCATCAATTCTTGTGCCATTGCACCACCTTGTGAAAAACCACCTACAACCAAAGGACCCATTGGTGCTTGCTCTGAAATAATCTGTTCAAGTTGTGACAAACTGGAATCTACATCGATCAACTCCCTTCGAGAGAGATTTAATCTACGCGTAGAGTCGATATCGTAGTCTTCATATCTCCACCATGTCAATCCCCTCATCGGATGATTATACCTTGCTTCAGGTACGATTAAAGTCCAACCATCCGGAAGAATTTTTTCAGCAAAAGGGCGCATCATACTCGCATCGCCAGTCATGCCATGCATCATAATTAGCGTGGACAAGAAAACACCTCACAATGTCCATGAGCGAACCAGTGCACCTGCAACTTTGAGGTGAACAAAGGAGTCCCCTCCACGTACTGTTACTGTGATTGAGTGTTCCCCAGAGTTTGATGGAATGGTACCAACTGACCCCTTTTCTGTTGCCCCTGAACCCCAAGCACGAGTTAATGGAGTTGCTCCTTGGTGGTCTTTGATTGAAAGTGAACCTGAACCACCTTGGCTAATTTCAACATCCAAATAAACAACTAAAGTATCCCATGCTTCATTTGGCGAATATCCTTGGTCAAGGAATGTATCGTAAACTTCCTGATCATTTTCCTCATACAGGTTATCATGGATATCTCCTGCCCGATAAAAGAATACATCTCCGGTGTATCCCGTTTTCTTTTGATTTAGAATCATTTGTAAATTTTCAACTCCTTCATCTGAAGTCCAAATGAAACTTTTCAAAAAGCCTTGACGGCCACTGAAGACATAATCAATCTCATGGCCGTCATCTGAAGTTGCTGATACTGTTACTTCACCATTGTAGATGTTGTCGGTTGAGGCACTCCAATCTTGACCTAATAGCCTAAAGTCCCAAGTGGAACCAACTTCCCAAGGGAAATTGAATACTTGTTGAGGCTCGCCGTTTTCATAAACAGAAAGACCATCCATAGTGACTCTACCGAGGAATGGATTGTGATTTACTACTGCATGACGTTGAGCTTCACTCTCTGACGAAATTCCTAGCATGAATAGTCCGTCATCTTCACGAATATCTGCTACAACTAGTCGTGTACTGTCTTCACCAAACTCTGGCGTAATGAAAGTGTAGAGCCATTGGTCACCAATTTGCCAATCTGGTAAAGCCAATTCATCTTCAGTAGTATCGCCGATACCTGATGAAAAAGTCCCTTCATCTGTAACACATCCAGCAAGGCTGACTGTCAACATCAATAGTGACAGCAAGTAGGCACGCATGGTAGTGCGTGTGGGGCATCTTTTGAAAGCCTAACGCTTCAAAGTTGTTTCAAATCTATTCAAAGCAATCCATTTTCGCTCATCTTACCTGTACCGGCAAGAACTACTGCTACGATGGACATCAATTTGATTAGAATGTTTAGAGAAGGACCAGAGGTATCCTTGAATGGGTCTCCAATTGTGTCACCGATAACGGCTGCATTGTGAGCCTCATCGCCCTTCTCTGCACCTTCGATGTGACCTTGTTCGATTGCTTTCTTTGCATTGTCCCAAGCACCACCAGCATTAGCCATGAATAGTGCCATTAGAACACCTGTGACTAAAGATCCTGCAAGCATACCACCAAGAGCAACTTCTCCCAAGATAAATCCGACTACAACAGGAGCAGCTATTGCAACTACACCTGGGCCAACCATTTCACGAAGAGCGGCTTGGGTTGAAATGTCTACACACTTCTTGGAGTCTGGCTTGACACCTTCCTTACCTTCTAGAAGGCCAGGGATTTCCTTGAATTGTCTGCGGATTTCTACTACCATTTCTCCAGCAGCCTTGCCAACTGAAGTCATTGTCATAGCAGCAACTACGAATGGTAGTCCACCACCAATAAGTAATCCGACTACAACCATTGGATTGGTTAATTCAAGTTCAAGACCAGTACCAACAGCGGTTGTATATGCCGCAAATAGAGCGAGTGAAGTTAGAGCAGCAGAACCTATTGCGAATCCTTTTCCAACCGCAGCAGTTGTGTTACCGATTGAATCAAGTTCATCGGTGATTGCACGTACTTCATCACCAAGACTACACATCTCAGCAATTCCACCAGCGTTGTCTGCAACTGGCCCGTAAGCATCAACAGTCATTGTGACACCAACTGTTGCTAGCATACCCATAGCAGCCATAGCAATACAGTATAGGCCGAGACCAGCAATATCAGTTTGTCCACCAAATTCATTAGCACCAAGAATACCAAGTGCAATCAAAAGAATTGGAATAAATGTCGACATCATACCAACTGATAATCCTGCAATAGCATTGGTTGCTGGCCCTGTCTTGGACATTTCTCCAATGTGAGGAATTGCCTTGGTCTTGATTCCAAATACTGGTTCAATTCCAGTATAGTATTCTGTTACCAGGCCAATAAGAATTCCAACAACGCTTCCAAGTACTACAGAGTGCATTACCCAATTCGAGACGTCGATTAGCCCTTGATGGATAGCAACATAACCGCCAATAGCAAATAATACTGCGCCAATGAAAGTTGTATTTCTTAGAGCAGCCGCTGGGTCTTTTCCGTTCTTTAGGAAAGTCATAGAGAATACTCCAATAATAGAAGCAGTGTATCCAATTAATCCAAGAAGGATTGGAAGAAGAACATAATCTGCTGCGTTTGGAATATCAAATTCATTAGCGATAATCATTGCTGCAATAATTGAACCGACAAAGGATTCAAAGATATCTGCGCCCATTCCAGCAACGTCACCAACATTGTCACCAACGTTGTCTGCAATAACACCTGGATTTCTTGGGTCGTCTTCAGGAATACCTGCTTCGACCTTACCGACTAAGTCGGCACCAACGTCAGCAGCCTTGGTGTAAATTCCACCACCAACACGAGCGAAAAGAGCGATTGAAGATGCACCCATTCCAAATCCTGCAGCAGCCTGAATATCAACAAGTCCAGTTCCAGAGGATGCTGCATCACCTGCACCAAGCCACCAAGCGATTAATGAGATACCAAGAAGACCAAGTCCTCCAACTGAAAGGCCCATTACTGCACCGCCATTGTAAGACACTGCTAGAGCAGCAGGTTGTCCGCCTTCCTTAGCAGCCATTGCTGTTCTTCCGTTAGCAGAAGTTGCAGCACGCATACCAGAGAATCCAGCAACTACAGATGCAAGAGCACCAGCAAAGAATGCAACAGTGGTATCAGCATCTCCACCGTTGAGGAACCACAGAAGAAGTCCGACAACTACTACGAAGATACCAAGAACACGGTACTCAGCCTTAAGGAAGGCCATTGCACCATCTTGTATTTCGTTTGTAATCTCGGCAACTTTTTCGTTGTCGATTTTCACTTTATTTACACGCATGTACAGCACAAAAGCAATCAAAAGTCCAACAAGACCAGCACCGGCTGCGATTAAGGGTATATTTTCCATCATAAAGAACACCTATTGAGTCGGCGACCTTTGAACCCCTCATAAGTGGTTCGCAGGTTTTTTAGCAAAATAGTTCATTGAGATGCAAACAATTCTAAGCCGTTGATAATTACTGATTTAATGGCATTATTCAAAAATGATGGCTTCAAGGACCTCACATGGCGATTAGTGCTGAAGAGGTCTTAGCAGAGATTGGCCCCGTACAAGAAGTACTAGATGCTCATGATGGTGTTGTAACTGTTCTTGACACATCTGATGGCAATATTATGCTCTCTTTGGATGGAGGTTGCACAGGTTGCTCCTCCACTCCCATGACTGCCATGCAGATATTTTATGCCTTGATGAAACTTGATGCTGTTAATGATGTAATCTTTGTAAATGGCGAATTGCCTGAATACATGAGGGATTTCATTAACCAAAAAATGGCAAAGGAAGCAGCAGACAATGGAAACTCATCATCTGATGAAGGCCAACCTCGTGGAGAAATTATCTGACTATTCTTGTTCAGATTTTTTTCCGATACTATGCGGGTTTGCTCCAAATGACACATTTGTTCCTCTAATGTTTAATCTAGCGGAAATTGCCAAAATAATACAAACTAAAGAAAGCGGCTTGGGAAGATAGTTAGATCCCCACAAAGAACCACCTGAAAGTGATAGCCACCACAGAACTCCGGCTGCAAGTATTAATAACAAAGCAATAGTGTTTTGAGCAAGTAATTCCACTTTTTCCGAACGCGAAAAGGATGCTATGAAGGTGAAGAGAATCGCTGAAATACCGCAAAGAGCTTCAGCAAGATGTTCGATGAACACTACATCAACTCCTGACATAGCGATGCCAACAGGTCGTGGTTCTTAAGCAATCGAGGGGCAAGGTTTGAGAAGTACCGAGCGTTGATATGAACATGGCAGGTGGCGCATTTGTTCTTCCCAAGGCACGCCCAAGTGGCCCACCATATTTTTCTCGCAATCAAGTTGCTCAAGCACTGCATCAAGTCGCTGTTCTTTTGGAGTTAAACGGCGCCAATGTATTTCGTGTACGTTCATATCAAAATGCAAGTCGAATGCTTGGTGGGCTAACTCAAGACCTTGGAGAATTGGTGGCCAGTGGTGAATTATTCGAACTAAAAGGAATAGGTAAAGGCCTCGGTTCTGCACTTTCACAAGCAATTGGTGAAGGCCGATGGCCTAATGATTGGATTTCATTGCACAAAGACACACCTGAAGGAATGATTGAGATGTTGGGAATACCTGGTCTTGGTCCAAAAAGAATCAAAATAATGAATCAAGAACTTGGAGTTGATTCTATAACAACTCTAAGAGAAGCGGCAGAAGATGATTCCATCGCTGGACTGAAAGGCTTTGGAGCCAAGTCACAACAAAGAATGTTAGACGGAATTGAACTATTAGCAAGATTTAGGTCAAGAAGAAGACTAGACATTGGGCTAAAATATGGCGAGGCTTTTGAACAAAGAATAGCAAAAATACCTGGCGTACAAAAAGCCCAACTTGCAGGTAGTGCAAGAAGAAGAAAAGATACAATTGGAGACTTGGACCTTGTTGTTGCTGTTGAAGATAAAGACAAAGAAAGTGTATCTAATGCAATTTTACAGTTACCCGGAATTGCCGACATCAAAGGTGCTGGAGATTCTAAAATTAGTCTAATATTAGATACCAGCATCTTTGATGAAAACTTCTCTATCGGCCATATCGATACAAATGTACTGGACGCTATAGGTGGTGATGATTACGAACAACTCGAATCTGGAGGAACTATTGATGCTCAGGTTCGTTTGGTTAGCCTCGACGTTTTTCCATTCACTTTAGCATACTTTACCGGCAGTAAGGAACACAACATAGCAATGCGACAAAGAGCAATCGACAGAGGACTTAGACTCAATGAATTTGGATTGATTCCAGAAAAAGATGCAGGCGAGTTGAAAGGTATGGCAGCAGCCAAATTTTCCCTACCTGCCATTGATGAAAACGAGATTTATCGGCATCTGGACCTTGATTGGGTTACTCCTGAACTGCGCGAGGATACAGGAGAAATTCTTGCTGCTCAAGAGGCAAACCTCCCACAACTAATTGTTCAAAGTGATATCAAAGGAGCCCTGCACAATCATACTACACTCTCTGACGGTGAAGCAAGTCTGGAACAAATGGCTGATGCCGCAAGAAATATCGGTTGGAATTGGCTTGGCTTAGCAGACCACTCTCCGACATTGAAAGTAGCCAATGGAGCAAGTGCAGAGGATTTGTTAGCACAAGGTGAATTAATCAAAAAATACAATTCTGAGTGGGCCAATGATGGTATCGATTTCAGACTCTTTCACGGTGTTGAGTCTGATATACTTGAAGGTGGAAAATTAGACCACCCAGATGATGTCTTGGCTAAATTAGACTATACTGTTGCATCTGTTCACGCAATGAATAAGTGGAAAAGTCGTGATGAACAAACCAATACTGAAGAATTGATGAAATGTATCGACCATCCTTCGACCACAATTCTTGGACATCCTACTGGACGTATACTACAGGGCCGAGATGGCTATGAAGTAGATATGTTTGCCATAATTGAATATATGGCCGAGTATAATAACAATGGAGAAATGAAAGCAGTTGAACTCAATGCAAGCCCTTACCGTCTTGACCTCGATTGGCGTTTGTGTAAATTTGCCAAGACCAATAATGTCCCCGTAATAATCAATCCAGATGCCCACTCGATTAGAGGACTCGGCGATATCGCATACGGAGTAATGGCTGCAAGAAAGGGCTGGTTGGAATCTGGAGATGTACTAAATTCTCTTAGTGGAGATGATTTAGCGAAGCGCCTCAAATAGAATACATTCATGATGGGCAGCGATTTGCACACATCATGCGCCTACTGCGGACCTTAATTATGGGGGGAATGATGGTATTGCCTGGCTTGTTTTTAGCGCTCCTCATTTGGTACATTGCAGGAAAACCCGAAACTGAACCACTAGAGTCCATTATCTGTAATTTAATTCCACTCACTTCTATCGGTTTAGGACTATTTTTTGGTTGGAAAACTGGCGGCGAGTATGCACAATAAAATTGAATTAAATGTCAATCTAAATGGTAAATCAAGTCGAGTAGTGATCACTTTGAAGCGTGCAGAAAAAGCAGTGAAAATCGTTGAGATGCTAGAAGAATTCTATCCAGAAACTCCGGTTCCTCTCGACCATGAAAACACATTCCAATTACTAGTCGCGGTTTTGATGAGCGCCCAAACTACTGATGTAAAAGTCAACCAAGTCACTCCCGCACTTTTCAAAAAAGCCCCTGATGCTAAATCAATGGTGAAACTTTCAGTAGATACAATTCTTGAGGATATCAGACAAGTAGGTTTGGCGCCAACTAAAGCAAAGAATATTCATCGTTTATCGCAAATGCTTGTAAAACAGCATAATGGAGAAGTTCCCAAGGGATTTGAACCATTAGAAGAATTACCTGGAGTTGGTCACAAAACAGCAGGAGTTGTTATGGCACAAGCCTTTGGCGTACCTGCATTCCCGATAGATACTCATATCCATAGGCTTGCAGCAAGATGGGGTTTGTCCAATGGCAAGAATGTGGAAAAGACCGAGAAAGACCTGAAAGCAATATTTCCAAAACATCTGTGGAATAAGTTACATTTACAGATTATTTTCTTTGGCAGAGAATACTGTCCTGCGAGAAATCATGACTTGACAAAATGTCCAATCTGCTCTTGGACTGCAACTAAAAAGCGTATCTTAGAGGAATCTAAACGCTGATTAGAATAAGCCAATATTTTTTGATGCTAAATTGGTAATTACAAGTATTCCGCCGATAATTACTGAGACACGTAATGCTGTATGATGCGCATTTCCATCATATCCTTCACGGATAAAAGCATAGCCAATCATTCCAAGAGCAACTGACTGCATCATGGAAGAAAATGCACCTAAAGTCCCAACAAGCGAGTTATGACTTGAAAGGGCATCCGTATAATCTTCCAAATCATCATAATCACTCGCTATAGGTTCTCCCGTAATATTTGGGATTTGAGTTAGAATTGCCGCTGCAACTATAAGAATTACACCGACCATAAGCCATCTTTGAAAAGAATAAGTTCCATACTTTTCGAGAAATTTAGGTTGTGGTTGGTATGCTGCCATAGGCTGCATTGCTTGTGGTTGTTGGGCTACTGCTGGGGGTGAAGGGGCTGGTTGCATAATTAATGATAGACAAGTCAATCTATCAAGGTTGTCAAATCTAAACCGAGAAAACCGCAGATGCTGAATCAAGTATTATCGCAGTGAAAAGCGAAGCCAAACCTGCAATCCATAGCAGATTAATCGATTGACCTAAAGCACTTGTTTTACCGCCGCCTCTAAGACGAGTCGCAATCATTGAAACTGCAATGACTTGAACAAGAATTAATATCGATACAACTATCTTAAACATCCGAATATTTTCTCCAACCGAACTGGCATCTTCCATCACTGGTAAAGCAACTCCACCGCCAAAATCAGATAGCGCTGAAACATCTGTATCAGCAAGTCCACTTGCAACCCCTGCAATGGCATCGCCCAATTGAAGAACGATTGAAATTGTTACATTAAGACTGGTTACGCTTGCAATCAACAACCCTATTGCCACACCCCACATGGTATTTGCAGATAATGAACGACGACGTCTAAGTGATAGAAGACTACCTACTGAACGGGAAACCATCTCGGCGGTTTCTGCTGGCCTTCCAGATGATTGAGAACCTTCAATGTAAATACGCATGTATCTTGAAATGACAGATGAATTAGTGTCTGCGTTGAAGTAATCCCAAGCACGGTCAGAATCGATTCTTGTCGAAAGTCGCTTTTCTAAGCGGTCTATCGAATTATCCAGCATACCAAAATCAATTCCTCTAAGCGCTTTGATTGTAGCAGATGGCTCTGATGATCGGGCTTGAGCAGTACCACCAAGTGCCCTAATGAAATCAGGATAGGTCTCATCACGACGTAATACTTGCTTTTCTTCGCGGCTAACCATGTAGGCAGGGAACATGAGTGGGGTTAGAGGTATTGCAACAATTAGTAAACCAAATTTATCCCATTGTTCTGATATCGCACCCCATGCCGTGATTACTGAAAACACCATCACAACTGCCAACACAGCAGAAATAACCCCGGAAATTAAAAACGCCCTTCTAAAATTAATTCTAAATGGAGTATCCATTTCATCTCTTGCAAATGTTTGGTCTTCAGGAATAGTTGCTCTAAATGCAAATACTGCACCTGCCTGAACTATTATGTAAATCAAACCTGCCAAAAGCAGGAAGCGTATTCTGCTAAACATTTCGAGCGGTGTTGATTCAGGTGACCCAACCTCGAATAAAACCATGTGAATTCCAGCAATTACTAATGCAAAAAGGCCAGCTGTAATTAGAGAAACATAAATTTCTTTTAGAGTATCAACAGATTCTAATCTTGTATCGTATAAAGTAGTATATTGCTCAGCAACTGTTTCTTGTTCTGCACGCATAAACTCATCAATTGGTTGCCCTGCTTCAATGGAAAATGCCATTCTGTCTAAAAAGTCAGTCCACAAAGGACTGGGGCTTTGTTGAGCAACGATTCTTGCGGCTTCTGGAAGTGAGGTATGCCATTTGTCGACGAGTGTTTCGATTCGCTTAACCTCTGATGCCAATTCACCATAATCACTCATTTGTTTTAGAATATCAAAAATAGATTTAGCACCTACTTCTCCTAATGATAAAATACCCATTCTAGTGATGAACATGTGCATCTCTTTTTCGATACGGGTGGCTGAGCGTTGCACTTCTAAAAATGGATAAGATAAGGCCGCTAATCCTGTAATTAGTGGAAATACTAAAATCATTAAAATTCCAGCGAAACCTTGGAACAGCGCCCCTTCTCCTAAACCTCCAGTTAGGTAAATTAGAATTATTGCTGTGATAAGACCAATCAGGCCTGCGCCGCCGACAAAAACGACTAAGAATCGAAGAATTGGCATCTCTAAGCGACGAATGGCCACTTGCCAAATTGGCATCCTTTCCATGCTTAAACCTCCTATTTATGATTTACTCCAGTCCATGTATCAACTGCTCTATCAAAGGACTCAAAGCCATTATTGTAGTAAATTCCAAGTAAATCAAAGACGTCATCATAGTGAGTTAAATCTCTATCTGCCATCTTTTGTAGTGATGCTGCTCTGTTAAGCATCTCATCATAGATGTCACGCTTGTTGGCAAAACCAGCCATAGCAGCAATCTTATTTTCCAAAAGGTGACTTTGGAACATACCACGGAAATAGTGCTTATCTTTGACTGGGTCCCATTCGAACATACCACGAGTAAGAACACCATCGCTGTGTTTGTTGTATCCAATAACTTCGTCAATACCAGTAACACGTCTTGCAATACCTCCACCTGGCGCTTCTACAACCTCTTGGAAAATTGCAAAGTTTAGGTTATCGAAGAAACGAATAGGGACGTTGATCGGGTCACCAGTGAATCTTTGAATCATCTTTACGATTGAAGATGCGTGGAAAGTTGCAATTACAGGGTGACCTGTCTGCATCGCTTGGAATGCTGTTGCACCCTCAACACCACGTATCTCACCGATAATGATGTATCTTGGACGACTTCTCAAAGCAGCCTTCAACAAGTCGAACATCTCGACTCTTGATTCCTCGTTCTTTGAATCACGAGTTACCAGTCTCTGCCAAATCTTGTGTCTAACCTTTACTTCAGGAGTATCTTCTGCAGAATATATCTTAACATTGTGGTCGATAAACGGTAAAATAGCATTCAAGGTAGTTGTCTTACCCGATGCTGTTTCTCCTGAAACCAGTACTGACATGCCGTATTCAAGGCATATCCAGATGTATGCTGCAACTTGGGTAGAGATTGTCCCCCACTTAATGAGTTGAATAATGGATATTGTTTCTTCAGCGAATTTACGAATAGTGAATGATGGACCTAACATAGATACGTCATCAGAAAATATGATGTTGATACGAGAACCATCTAAAAGAGCACCATCAATAATCGGTTTATTATCCGAAACCGGTCTTCCAATTCTCTCGGACATCGCTCTAAGATATCTAGAAAGTATCTCTTTCTCACGAAATCTAATATTGGAAGTGACCGTTCCAAACACTTTGTGGTCCATGTGAATATGCTTTAGACCAATAGAGTGTATATCTTCCAGCATTTCATCTGAAAGAAGTGGTTCAAGTGGTCCGTTTTTAATTAAATCCCGGATTACTATATATTGGAGCCTAGTTCTTTGTTCGGGGGAAACGACAAGTCTCTTGTCATCCATACCAACCATTTCCCAAAATCGGCCTTGACGGCGAACTGTAGAGCCGACCTCACTATCTAACATAGTAAATCTGTCAATCATTTGTTCTAGAATATTTTCAAATTCCCCATCAGTAGTAAAAGTAGGAGCTGTTGGTGCTTCTTGAAGCAAAGTTTCAACTAATTCTCTCCTAATATTTTCTTCTTCTTCACTAAGTTGTGGCTCAAGACCAAACCAAAGAATTTCTCCTCCACCACCGTCTTCATCTTCAGGAGGTTCGTAAATATGAATGAAAATAGGCTCTTTAGCAGCATAAATCAGATTATACGGCTTCTCTTTTTTGGCATCTCGGTCTAATGGCCCGTAATATATTGGCCTGGAACCATATCTCGATTCAAAATCACGAACCCAATCTCCAACGTGAGGGAAAGCAGCCATTACGCTGTTTAGGTCGCCCTTTGCAAAACGTGGTTCATCTGCCATCTAATCCCCCCTCAACTGACCGCCGTAATATCAACGATAAAGCCCATACTTGGCTCAACACGCCATCCAACGGATGTTTGTACTGGGCCAGCGGCTCTCAAGAATCTAGTAACTACAATATTTCGTTTTAAGTCTCCACCAATTAGTGTGGTTGATAAATCCAATACTACTTCAGAAGATGCTCGCATAGAATGTAGTAATTTATGGTCCATTTCATCAGGGTCAAGACACAACATAATTGAGCGCCCTTCTGAAGAAATCTTACGTAATTTTTGCATCATTTCAAATCTCTGTTTATCATCGAGGTCATCTGGCATCAAAGCGCTGGCAGAATCAAGAATAACTACATCTGCTTGACTAATTGCCTCACTATTAAGGACCTGTTCAAGGCCAACATCTGACTTAGATTCCGCAATTGTCCCAAACCGGCTGAAAACCATCAATTGGCCATCACGGATATGTTCTGTTACTCCGTATCCAATCGATTCCATCTGTTCGATCCAACCTCTAGTAGTAAGTTCAGTAGTTATGACAAGAATTTTAGTACCGTTTTCCAACATTCCATGAACAAGTCTTTGGGCGATTAGAGATTTACCGGCACCAACAACTCCTTGAAGAACAAATAATGAACGATTAGGTAGTCTAAGACCCATCGTATCTGCAAGTGAATCTGTTTCAACATCAAATGGGAAGCCATCCTCTACAGGTTTGTGAGGAATAAAGAGTGGGTCATCTTCAGATTGCATTAAGTCTCACCTCCTCACTAACGATTGTTTCTCCAGAATATCCACCGATATCCTCTGATATGGCTAATATTGTTAGAGATACCTCTGTATCATCTGCAAAGCCCCAAGCACCTGATATCTCAACCTCAAGTAATAATCCTGAAGCCCAAGCAGTACCAGATGGCAATATTGTTGTAGATGTTTCAGCATCTGCTATTATTTCTCCGTTTAACTGAATGAATAATGAATCTTCATCAAGTTCATACTGTCCAGTATTTTGTAGATAAAATTTTATTGTTTCATCTGTAGGTAGAGTATCATCATATTCAACATTAGACAAATCTCCGGAAAAATCCATTCCAGTATTCAAATCTGCATCATCCGCACGGCGTTGTTGGTCAAAGGTTGTTGCCATTTCGCCCCATTGAGAAATCAATACTGCTGAAACACTACCTGAAACCAAAAGTGCTGTTGCAAGCAAAATAAAGGATGAAGCTCCACCGTCTGCCATTATTACACCTCAGTCTAAAGCCCTCGCTAGATTATGTCCATGAGAAGATACCGCCATTGTAGTAAAAGAAGAGGAACTAAAACCTCGCCATTCAACTTTGACCGTTTCTCCTGAATACCAATTTGAAGAAGGCCCAGGCACCAATGTATTCATTGACCGAGCATTCGTTCCATCAACGAAGAACCATACATCATCATGCGAAAGAGTGACTGGACCGTCGTTGGTCACATTAGTATGGATTACTGTTCCTAGACTTGCAGTTATAGTAGCAGGAGATGTTACACCCGGTTGCGGACCATCAATCTGAATAGTTGGAGGGGACGAGTAATTTCCGTGACTGGTGATTGTCACGGGATTAACTATTCCTCCAGTACTATTTACACTGAATGTCGCTGTAAAACCGCCTGCAACCGCTGTACTAAGTGTGCCAGCAGTATATCCTGCTCCAGAATCTACGATTGTCAAACTAACAACTGCTCCTTCCCACATTGTAGCATCATCGATTATGAATGATGGTAAAGGTTCATTGGCCGAATCAAGAGCATCAAGAGATGAGTCCATCCTAACATCTAAGGTAGTAATTGCTAATGCAAATACCACCATTAGGGATGTCCCCACAATCAATCCTCCTACTCCGACCGATGCGCCCATTTCACTCTTCACCTCGAAGATTCTTCACTTCGCGCCATGATGTCACTAATGCCGAGAAAGTCAGTAACTCTCTATGCGAGAGATGATCTTCAAGTGCATCTTCTGTTTCACCAGGGGAAGCAAGTTGGACAATTGCCAAAACAGCATTTCCTTCATCGCCACTTAGCATGCCTGAATTAATAGCCTTCTGCGCAAAACTAACCGCAGCCATTCCCGACATATTATCGAGAAGTAATGCTGCAATCGTAGGCGCTCCAACTTGATTTGCCTGAGCCGTTGGTCCCATTGAAGGGGCGACTAGGAAGGGGTTGGCTGCTAGTGCTTGTGCTTCGTACAGTTCTACCAATGGTGCTTCATCATCACCTTTGAGTCTCTCGACCCCTCCAGTGGTGATTACTTCACCGTCAGATGTTACGATTCTATCTCCGCTAAAGCCGTCAACGTCTTCATCATCAGAAATTATCTCTCCATCTTCACCGATTTTCGGTGCGTTTGGATTAATAGAGATTCCTTCTTCGATACGAACTTCGACCATCCTTAGTACATCCTCGACCATGTCGAGGCGACTACTGATCAGTCTTTCAAGTCCTGAAGTGTCGACTTGTGCATTGACAGTAGCAGGTTGCGCTGCAACAGGATTCATGCTAGAAGCAACTGTTGGAACACTACCAATACTGTTCAATTTTGCTCTTGTCGGACCTGGGGATATCGTCCATGCATCTTCTTCGCTCAGTTCACCCTCTTCAGGGAGAGGCACTTGTTCGATGGCAACATTTGCCATTATCTTCAAGCGCTCTTCACTTAGTTCTGCGTCTGCATCTCTGATATTTCCCGAGTTATTTCCAAATGGCCAAGCCATTGTAGTACCTCCTTGCCGTCGAGAAATAAATCCTCAACAGCAAGCAACATCAGATAATTGGTGAGCCGTCTGCAGCGTTGTTGATAGTCAAAGTCTCGTAAGTAGTTCCACCCTTTTCAACGTGCAAGAACAATGTTGTTGCAGGAGGAGACTGTGCAGCAACAGCTGCGGCAGTACAAACACCTGGATTAATCATGATCTTGTAAGCAAATTGAACTGTCATTTGAGTGACACCGCCACCGAAACCAGCTACAGATTGAAGTTGTACATCATTAGCGGTTAGTGGATTAGTTTCATAACCCGCACCAGTTGCACAGAATAATTGGTATGATACATCAATAGTATTGATTGCATCGCTACCTGCGCCAAGCCTAACGTATAGTACGTATTCGCCAGTGTTTTGGACATATCCTGCTTGAATGGTAATCTTACCAGATAGTTCATCAGCTGTATCATCACCAGTTCTTTGTGCATTTTGCTGTAATTTTTCAGCGGTTTGTACAATAACGGCAGATGCTACTGCTGCAACTAGAATCAGAGAAATGAATACAATCATTGCACCAATACCGATAGCAGCCCAGTTGTCGTTAACTTGAGTTTCGTTATTAGACTTCAAATAATCACCGCCCCTGTTGCAGTAGATGCGCCATAGTTCATCACTTCATATGTGAAACCTGCATTTCCTGCTTGGAACATTAAGTAATGTGCAGTATTCGCTGAGTGTCCACAATTGACCAAACCCAATTGTATCTCATATATTTCACCTGGGTCAAGTGTCGCTGTTGCAGTTGTACTTACAGGAGCAGAAGCTGTCATATCTCCAGCATCAGTTCCACCTGCGCATACTATGTTCCAGACTGCTTGTGCAGGCGTAACAGACTCAGAGCCTGGTGCTAATTCGAATGTTATTCGAATTGTAGCAGCACCAGAAACTACAGCGCTTAATGGCATAATCTTACTTGCCATTTGCTGTTGCGTCTGGTCACCTGTTGTTTGTGCATTCTGTTGCAACTTTTCAGCAGTCTGAATAATGACCGCTGAAGCCACAGCTGCTACAAGAATTAGCGCAATGAACACAATCATTGCACCAATACCCATGGCAGCGACAGTATCGCTATTTTCGTTCTTTATTTCTTTATTATTTTTCATATTTTTTTCACCTTTTTTGTTTTTTTTTCTCGTCCTCCCGCTCCTTACGGGTGGAATGTGATGTGGGCTTAGGAGCGACCTCCTCTGCCCATGTCGATGCTGAGTTGCATTCTAATTACTGCAACCTCATCGGGGGATAGACGTTCCACGAAGGGAACCTTAGCCGTAGTATATCCCGGAGGTAACCACGGCGTGAGTATGACATCTGATAATGGCTCCATAGAACGATTTTGCGCTCTAATTGTTATCATAACTTCACCAGAGCGCATCTCGTAGCCAGTTGAAACTGCTAACTTACGCGAGAGCGGGATTTCATCAGCACCAAATCTTTCATTAGATTTGATATCGAAACGTAGAGGAAGATTTCCACCTGGTGCTATGATTGGTAGATCTACAGAACTTGGTTCAGAATACCAACCTTGTGGAACTGGAGGCGATAATCTCATGGCAGGCATTGCTATTGGCCCGTCATTAATTAGTCTAACAAGTAAAACGCCTGTATCGCCACCCGCAGGCCATCTTGTATCGACTCCAAGCCAGAAATGTCTGAAAAAGAATGGATTGAGAGTCGATGTATTTCCTCCAATCAAATCATCAACGAGATATTCAACTTCACTTGCTGCTTGACTCACATCGCCTATTTCAGCAGCAGAGGTTGCGTTTCTTAATTTCAAAAGGATATTTTCAACTTCTTCTTTTTCGACTTTCTTTTCCTTTAGAAGTCGGTGTAGCATAGCAATGCTGCGTCTTAGGTGGAGTACATCTTCCTCAAGATTTACAAGTGCTTGTTCGGCTTTGGTTACGCTCTTCTTTGCACGACTTAGTTTGTGCATCGAGAGGAATTTCTTAGCCTCCATAATGTCAATTTCTGTAGCTGCTAAAGAATTCGTGTCATCTTGAACCACACTTTGGACAATGTTTTCAAGTTGAGTTGAAGCACTACGAATTCGGGCATCCGAATCTCGAGACTGAGAAGAAGTTTCTTCGAATTCTTCTTGGAACTCTTCCTCAACAATTTCCTCTTCGAATTCTTCTTGGAAATCTTCCTCGACAATCTCTTGTTCAACCATCTCTTCAGAATTCTCTTCTGTTTCAGCAGTTTCGTATAACTGGTTAAATTCTACAGCATCTTCATCTATTTCGTCCTCAACATAAGCACTGCTAACCGACGAATGAATAGGATATAGTTCTGTAAATTCCATAGTCTCTTGTTCGACTATCTCTTCAGAATTTTCTTCTGTTTCAGTATTTTCCTCTGATTGAGATAGTTCTTCTTCTAGAATTTCTTCTGCGCTTTCTTCGGGTTCTTCTTGAGGTTCTTCTTGGGGTTCTTCTTGGGGTTCT
>Ga0066846_10000431_pt1 | contig 21260 bp, 21 predicted proteins | sample ETNtaG_33_FD_65489 | JGI IMG/M metagenome (GOLD analysis project Ga0066846, IMG submission 65489) | Marine microbial and viral communities from oxygen minimum zone, Eastern Pacific Ocean - ETNP201310SV76 | ecosystem: Environmental > Aquatic > Marine > Oceanic | place: Pacific Ocean: Eastern... | reverse complement strand
AAGGATGGGGCGATATGCGGCCCTTATAGGGCCGTTCAAGCATCAGGTTCTTGGTACGGAACATATTCTCCGTTTTCAACAACATATACCGTCTGGTCATAGGTTCCATCAGATAATTTCCTGAAGAACCAACCGTCTCCTTGGTCCTCATACACATCATCACTGACTTCTGATTCTGGTGCTGCTTCTGGCTCTATGGCCGCTTCTGGTTCCGGCTCTACAGCGAGAGGTGGGCCACTTGGGCCTGCGAGTGGCGGACCACTTGGGCCTGCGAGTGGCGGACCACTTGGGCCTGCGAGTGGCGGACCACTTGGGCCTGCAGCAATAATTGCAGTACTTGTTTCCGCCAAAACTCGTTCTTCAATTGTAAGATCAACCTTTGGCTCAGTCATCGCCTTCATTGCTCTGCCATGCTTCTGTGCCCCGATAAAAGCGAATAATGAGAGGAAGAGGCACAGCATTGCGGGAATGCCAGCAAGAATTTGATTTGGATAGGTAGTTACCTCAATTTCGATATTTACATCGCCGCCATTTCCTGAACCGGTTTGTAACTGAACTTCCCAACAATATATTCCTGGGTCTATTGCGAAATTATATTCATATTCGGCTCCAGGTGTAACTGAATTTTCAACTCTGTATTGACGCATATGATTAGCTTCACCGGTACGTGCTAACTGATGTTGTTCAGCAATTTGGAAATCAGCGCAACTATTTGCCTCGGCTGGTAATTCAATAAAGAAAACCTCGAGACGTTCGGTATCGGCTGGAATGGAATTTATCATTAAAGACACAGTTACTGGAACATCGGTGAAATCTTCACCATCCAATGGAAGGCCCCAAACATAACCCGTATTGTCTCCTTCAACCCCTGTTGTCATTTCTGCTGAGTGACTGAAAGGGAATAATGCGAAAGCAAAGAGCAATGCGGCTATTCCAAGATACATGAATACATTCCAACGAGATTTTTTGAGGGCCTCTTGATGCTCCTCGATGGTTTTGACCGGTTCTGTTTCTTCAACAACTGATGCCTGAATATTGGGGGCATCTTGTTCAACAGATTCCTGTTCCTCTACCTCGGTCATGGCTTTGCCATAACTGACCATGACTTGAACTAAACGATGGGGAATAACCTACAAAGGTGTCAAAAGGGGGCCGTGCGCGCGGACAATTATGGCAGCCCGCATAGCAGTGCTTTCGCGTGGCCCTAGGCTATATTCAACACGTAGGCTTGTCGAAGAGGCACGATTGCGAGATGTTGATGTCGCCGTACTTGACCCAATGCAGTTTTCATTATTCGTTGCCGATCAAGACATCGGGATACTGCACGGTGGAAATCGTTTCGAATTCGATGCAGTTATCCCACGAATCGGCCACTCCATCACCAGACATGGTGTTTCTGTGCTAAGGCATCTTGAGCAATTGGATGTTTGGTGTGCAAACTCGAGCACTGGAATTCTTCAAAGTAGAGATAAGTTGCATTCTGGGCAAATATTAGCACGAAATCGTATTCCTACTCCTAGCACATCCTATGTGCGAGATATGAAAGATATCGAACGCGCTATTGAAAATGTTGGAGGATTACCTGTCGTTGTCAAAGTGACACAGGGAACTCAAGGGCAAGGTGTATTCCTTCGACATACAATTCATGAAACTCGTAACTTGGTTCAAGGTCTTCTAATGACTGGAAAGGCTGTATTGATTCAACAATATATCGCTGAAAGTCATGGTAAGGACATTCGTGCACTCGTAGTGGGAGGCAAAGTTGTCGCCAGTATGCGACGCAAGGCACGTGGCCGTGAATTCCGTTCAAATTATCATCTCAACGGAACCGTAGAAGGTGTCGACTTACCCGAAGAGTATGCAGAAGCAGCATGTCGTGCAGCAAGAGTCCTCGGACTAAATGTTGCAGGAGTTGATTTGCTTGAAGGAACTAATGGACCTCTTGTCTTGGAAGTAAACTCCTCACCTGGACTTGAAGGGATTGAGAAGGCCAGCGGCGTGAATGTTGCAGGTGCAATTATCGACTATGTAGTTTCAGAATCCGATTTCTCAGATGTAAATGTCGACCAACTACTTCGCACCATTCCCGGAAGAGGAGTCATCAGCGTGCACATGCGAAACCATCCGCATTTGATTGGGCGTCCAATTTCAGATTTATTCAAAGGGAAAATTCCTGTTTTCGCACTCTCGAGAGCTGGTGATTTGATTTGGAATCCAGAACCTGAACTTCAATTGCGTTTCCGTGATAGTTTGATTTGTTATGGTGATCTTGCCGAACTCCGAGAAAAATTCAAACAGAATCTTTTCTCATTACCTTCTTTCACTGAAGGAGAAAAGGACTCGGCCGAGCCTTGAATGCGGGATTTCGCGCGGTATCTTCATTTACGAAGGGCCTTGAATAGGCCATGTCCTTCGGGACACGGGATGCACGCTCGCCTCGGCGAGTAGGCGGTGACGCCAATGAGAACAGGGCCATATGTAGCGAAGCACCAAGCGGTGCAGCAGCGTCTGTATTCAGACGGACCAGAGTTGCCACCGCGCCTCGTTCACCGCTCCCATCTTCCGTGGTTAGGATGTTATCAAACTCAACTCAATTCCGAAGGAAAATCTGTAAACACTCAGAAAGCATACAAACTTGCAATCCGCCATTTGATTGAAACTCCTCTCCCTGGAGAGAATATATTGAGCATCGACGAACGCGATGGGATGACAGTAGAAGAATTACTGCAGCATTTGGAGCCATTCAATGGGCGCCTCGACCTATGGGTCCAATCAATTTCTGATAGAGCGGCTTCAACAGTGAAGGCTCGATTAGCAGCGGCTAACCATTTGATGAATTGGCTTGGTCAAAAATGGCCGGAACATCTTGTTCGTCCTCGAGGCGGAAAGCGTTTACCTAGGACTCTAACACGTCGTGAACTCTCATTGGTAAAAGAAGCCGCACGTTGGTCAGAAGATCCTGTTGCGCACCTCATCGTTACAATTCTACTTGAAACTGGCCTCAGAGTTAGTGAATTATGTGATTTGAAACTCGAAGACATTGACATTTCTGATCGCTCAGCAAGGGTTGTTGCTGGAAAAGGAGACAAGGATAGGCTCGTTCTATTTACAGAGGAAACCGTTGGCCGTATTACAGCATGGCTTCCGATTAGAGAAAGTAGGGAGCCTGCGTGTGACCAATTATTGATCACGCTTTCAGGAGGGCAGTTCCAAGCACGAACTATTCAAAGACAAATGGATAGAATTGCAGACCAAGCTGGTATACCCCGAGGGCGACTTACACCTCACGTCTTACGACATAATTTCGCAACTGGACTTCTTGAAAGAGGAGCTGATTTAGTCAGTATCCAGAGATTGCTCGGCCATGCAAGCATTGCAACTACTCGGGTCTACCTTGAGATAAGCGATCAAACTCTAAGAGAAGTCTACCGTAGAGCGCAGTCGCATTCTACAATTCAAGAAGACGACTCATGAGCGAGCCTTCTTGCGTTTCTCCATTTTTTCTGGGCCCGACCATTCCCGGTGAGATGTTACGATATTGCCTACATGGCCTTCGATTGGACAATATTTGCCACTCCGACATCGAGAACAATTGCCCTTTGGCGGAAGTTCGACAGTCTTGCGCAATTTCCCATACTTGCGCCTTGGCATGGAAGACCTGTATCCCATTCGGTCTTCAAAGATAGCGGTTTCACTTTTTCGATTTAATCTGTTTGAGCAACTCTGCTAGGCTTGGCGCTTTTAGATTAGAGCCACGCCTACTAGATTTGGGAGTGGAGGACTTTGCTGGTGCCTTCTTCTTGGCAGCGGCCTTCTTCTTTGCTGGTGCCTTCTTCTTGGCAGCAGCCTTTTTCTTAGGTGCTACTTTCTTAGCAGCGGCCTTCTTCTTTGAAGGAGCCTTAGAACCTGCAAGTAATTTCTTAGAAAGGGCGGCCGAGAGACCTGCCTTTACCAGACCTTTTACTCCAGCTTTTTTGATTCCTGCTGGTGTTTTTATTCCGGCTTTTTGCATTTTTGTTGCTGCTACCTTACCTACCCCTGGTAGTGCCATCAATTTAGCGAGGGGATTCTTTGTTTTCTTGGCTGCCATGCCCTAGACCCACCCTGCGAAAACCCCTCACTATCAAGAACCCTTCTCTCAAGATGGGGCATGATTCAAGGACAAAGCCGTTCAGAGCGTGAGCCATGCAAGGTGGACTTGACCCGATGACCTCTGTGTTTCATGCACAAGTTCGGAAGGCTGGGCCCACCCATGGGCATGATGAGGAAGGAAATATTCGTCCAAAAGCACATCCTGCAAATGTTTCTACGGTATACCTCGGTGATATTGCAAGCACATTACTCAAAGTAATTCCCGGCCTTGAAACACCAAAAATGGAAAAGAGGCCTGGTTTCAATGAACAATCGTGGAAATTTGGTGCAAATTCTGGTGATTTGCGTATCTCTATCGAAAGTAAAAGTTACTGGGGATTTGGTTTGATTACCAAATGCTACTTCAACACGATTACCTTAGACGGGCCCCTTGAAACAAGGTGCCGAATTATTTTCGATTTAGCAGCAACACTCCCTCACAATCCATGGGAATTCAGTATGAATGGTTCATTCAACCGTAAGGTTGGCAATCTTCGAGAAAATGAAGAGGTTTGGAAATCCCATTTACTCCGCGCTAGAGAAGACCTATTCGATTTAATTGAGACCGTGAAAGAAGCAAAGGGCGACAGTAATGAAATTGAAATCGCACGAAATGCACTAGCTGATGACAATGCACCTGGAGTAATGCGTGCTCTTGCTAGACTCGAAGCAGATTCGGTTGAAATCGTGGTAGAAGATGTAGATCCGGATGGCGCAATCTTCGACTTTAACGATGAGGCCCCATTAGTCGATCTTACCTCTGAAGAGGAATGATGGCCGCGCGTCGCGTTCATAAAGGGCAGGCGACTCGGCGGACTGAGTCCCATGGCTGTCAAGAAGGGTAAGAAGGATGGAAGCGGTATTCAGCAAGCCGCTGGTCTAATCCGTTACTTCGACGAAGAGTCGGAGCATGCTTGGCAGATTACTCCATTCCAAATCTATCTGGCTTGCATTGGCCTTGGCGGATTTATTTACTTGGTGAACGAAGGCGTAATCGCTTGGATCACTGGTCTTTTCTGATTACCTAATGGGTTCAATCAGAACTACACTGCCTTCAGTTCTAGCCATCCCTTGAGCCACTGTCATTGCTGTTGCAAGGTCAAGTGTAGCGCCCAATGTTCTGCTACCTTCAGTTTCGTGAATTATCAAACGATGAGTAAGGTTATCCAAGATTTCCTGGCTGATTCGCTCAAAGACCCAACGTTCGTTTTCAATTCTAACCATTGCAGGGACATCTACCAATGGCCCCATGTCGGAAGCGGTATCACTACTTCGCGTTGACAGACCCTGAAGGTCTGTCAGTGGTTTCCAATTTCTGCTACGAGATTGCATGCGCAATCTGTTATCTTGGCCAATGCCATCTCTAAATGCTCTTCCCATTAGGATCCCCATCCCTGTTGATGAATCCGCAGATTCAACAAGTCGAATCGGCATCGGCCCATAGATAAGAGTTGGGGGGCATTCCCAGAAGTCAAGGCACTTTCTTTAGGTCCTTTTCAAGTACCAAAGGCGCTGAAAGTGAGAATACTATTGCTAGCCAAACCCCTGGCAATAATAGTGGTGCAAGGTCGGTCCACACTATCAAGAGCATTGGGGATAACATGAGACCTGTACGCCAACCCCATGCTTCTGGTCTAGACCTGTGGTCCAATCCCAGCAAGGGCATTAACATTCCAAACAGCCCAAAGACTACTACTCCCATAGTCATCCAAAGCGAGACTGTAATTGCTCCAGCTCCAATTCTCGGAATTTCATTTATTCCGACCCATGAAAGAACCAAGATGAGGGCGACTCCAATTAATACTGAAATTGCGAGGGCAAAAGACCGCCCGTCACCGGGACCAAGTCGGGAGTCTACTTTATCTTCCAACCAAGTAAGAAGTGAGGCGAGCCCGATTGTTGTTGCAAAAATAATCCATGCTGGATCTGAGAATAACACACTAGTGAATGGAATACCTAAGGAAATCAACAAATCGGATTTTCCTCTAACTCCATCACTGTAGACTACCGATGCCCAACCACATGCCCCGCCTATTAGCAAATGAGTCCCAATCGCAATTAGATTATCCATAGTGGAATATTCCCCAAGTGTTGAGTAATACTCACTTGGGTCATACATCACAAGTAACATCATTGAGAGAATCAAACCGGAAGATGACCGGAGTACCCTCTCATCAGGCCTTGTCATTATCCAAGATGTTGTAATAGCCATAAATCCGAGAATTATCCAAACTGGATAGCCCGAGTCTGAATGTACGGCGTCCATATCAGTAGTTAATACCTCGATGAGAATTAGTGGAATAGGTATTGCAGATACCCATCTTCCAAAGTTGAATACCCCTGAAGCAATCATCGCTAGGCCGCACAAAAATGCCAGTGTCATTACTGCGGCCATAACCGCTCCATTACGGTCTCATCCATGAGCATTGGGCCCCCACAAGCCCCAAGAGGGTACGCCCTGCCCCTCGCCCATGGTGCGCGCGCCAGAGCCTGAACTCATCGAGAAGATGCGTACTACGCCTCTCGCTGGTCTCGCTTCCTCACTCGGTATCGATATCGATGCGTGGCTCCCTATTGCCTCCTCTCCTCTGCCTGTAACAATGCGCTTAACCCCTCGGCGCCACGATATCGATTGGACTCGTGAACAATTAATTGCAATGGGTGGTAAGAGAATTGAGTGGCTGTCGACTATCGAAGCTTGGCAGATGCCTTTTCCCAAGGGAGATATTCCCGATGACGCCAAAGCGATGCTAATGATATTACATGAAACAGGTCGAATTACTCGTCAAGAAGCTGTTTCAATGCTGCCTCCAGTTGTCCTTGAGCCCGCAAAGGACTCACTCGTGATGGATACTTGTGCTGCCCCAGGGTCAAAAGCCACCCAATTAGCTGAAGCAATACCAGATGGATTGGTTCTAGCAAATGAACCATCTAGTGGACGCTTGAACATGCTAGCCACTAACCGTGGCCGGCTAGGGCTTGCAAATATGCTAATCATGCAACACGATGGTAGGCACATCGGCCGTATGCCTGAACCTGGGATAGAAGGCATAGTTGTAGATGCACCATGTACAGGAACTGCAACCACAAGGAAAAATCGGGACTTGTGGTGGGGATGGAGTCCGAAGGATGGACGTTCGATGTTTCAGTTACAGACTGATATCGCATATCGGGCAGCACAACTTCTAGTTCCTGGTGGATTGATGGTTTACTCTACCTGTTCTATCGATCCTACTGAAAACGAAGCAGCAGTATGTGAAATCCTAAGGCGGTGTCCATGGTTAGAATTAGTGAATATCGATGCAAATCGTCTATTCCCGGGACTAGTTGTTCATCATGGAATCGATAATTGGGAGATACTAGATGAAGCGGCTAATCCAATAGAATGGACCGGCGAAATTCCAAGGCTCCCAGGTCTGAAAGAAGAAATGCTCAATCCACTAATTCGGGGAGAGGAAGCGCCTCCTCTTTCATACACCATTCGAGTGCATCCACATGACAATAATACCGGCGGATTCTATGTTGCATTGTTTAGACATATTCCAGAAGCTACGCCTGAAGGTATTGCAAAATCAATGATTCTCAAAAGGAAATTGATGCGAGAACCTGTGGAATTACCTCGTCAAAACCCCAATCGTCATACGATAAATCCTGCAGATTCTGAACTTGTGAAAACCATCTGTGACAAATGGGGGATAGATGCTAGTGCATTTTCTTGGTGGCATCGCGGAAAGAGAACTAATATCGCTGCACCGATGACCTTGAATCGTCTTTATCACCCCACTGTACAGAATAACAAAGGTGATTTTTGGCCGGGTGATGCATTTCATCCACTACGGATAGTACATGTTGGTCAACCGTCCTTCACTGATAACAAAGGCTTCTGGCGCCCTCGTGGTGAAGCAATGGAATTACTCAGGCCTCACATCACCAAGAATTTGGTAGATGTTGATGAAACAACTCTCATTGACATGCTCAAGGGAAATGTGCCATTGGTAGAAGATTTTCCCGTGGAAATCGAAACCGGATCATCCATTCTTAGATGTGGTGAGCATTTGGCTCCGGTTTGGGTTGCAGCGCGAGTTTCATTCATGGTTAGTGAAAAAGAGAGAGATGTCCTTAGACTCAAGTTAGGAGTAGAGGTTGGAGGGGAAGAAGAATGAGGTATGGAACTTGGGCTATTCTCATAATATTTCTATTGCCAAACGTTACTGCGATTGGAGATTTAACAGTCTTTTCTTCATCTGAAAATACAAGTCAAGAATTAGCTCCGCCACTAGTTGAATGGTTTCACGGTGAAGGAGATGATGAGAAGGTCGAACTTCTAGAGGCGATGGACAGACAAGGAATTATCACATTGGTACATTGGCGCACTGGCGCTAATGAAGAAGGAGGAGGTTGGCCTTCTGATGATGCTGATGCACGCGCACAATTCCATGGTATCGATTACTTTCCCGCGGTCGCAGTAGACGGAACACCAATTTCTATGGAAGCCTTTGATGAAATCGAATGGGCTATGCCTAACAACGAAGTTGCTATCGATTATTCCATTGAATTAATCGGGTCTTCAAAAGTAGAAATGGTTTCGATTGTCGCAGAATTTACCAATCCACATCAACTCAATGGTGCAACTCAATTGCATGTTTTCATTGTCGAATCCGAGGCAAGGGATACCATAGGGAGAGAGGCTGAAAATGTCTTATGTGATTGGGCTCCTTCCTCCTCTTTCTACTTCACAAATGGTTCTGAAAATAAGTGGAATGCTACCCTCACTCGGGAGCATCTTGTTGGGGCCGGAATCGAACTCGGTGATGCGAGTCACGCAAATCAATATGAATTGATATTGGTAATGATTGGAGGCTTTGATAATGAATCTACTAATCGTGTGATTTCTATCCAACGTACAGCCTTACCTACCTCTTGGCAAAGTAGTGATTCTTCAGATGCTATCGTTCCTGCAATCCTGATTGTCGTTCTATTGATTGTCATTGGTTTCATTGTATTTGCAGAACGTAAGCGCGAGAAGGGTTTACCGCGACTAGAAGGTTCGTGGGGTCCTGCTGCTGGCGAAGTTGAATATCGCATTAAGGCGGGATACTCGATGGAGATTGGAGCAATGGAAATGGGTGAAGGTTGGCGCTCCCATTCTCGCATAAAAAAGGATTCACTGCGGGCTGGTGAAGAAAAAACTGGTACGATCAAAGTCACCGGTAAGGGCTCATTTCACATGCGCCTTTCAGTAAAAGTTGATGATTTAGGCGACTGGATTCTCGACCTAGATTTACCAGAACAAAAAGCAAATGATTGAAGCCCAGTCGCTTCTGCATTGGTTCCATGGCACTCGATGATACCGACCGAGCAATCATCGAAGCCTTGCTTGAGGATGCCCGAATAAGCCAGAGGCAACTTGCAAGCATAGTTGGTGTTGCTCAAGGAACTATCACCAACCGTTTGCGTCGTCTTGAAGCAGAAGGATGCATAACGGGTTATGCCCCTCTTCTCGATGCAGAAGCCGTTGGTTGGTCGATGACCGTGATGGCTGGACTGTGTATAGATAAAGGGCAAATCATGGATGTCCAAACAAAAATTAGTGCTGATTCACGAGTATTTGGCGTCTATGATGTAACCGGGGAATGGGATTCAATGGTTCTCGCACGTGTACGCGACCGGAAAGATTTGGATAACTTGACAAAAACTGTTTTCACTCTCGATGGAATTACTCGTTCATACACTCATGTAGTACTGAATACCGTCAAAGAGATGGGCGTTATTTTGCCCCCTCAGGATCCCTGAGGTTCATTTTTGGAAGTATCTCTTCGGCAAATGCGTCGAGGTCTTCGACGCAAAGTGTATCGGGGCGCATAGATTTTGAAAGAGTTCGGCGAGGTTCATCGCTCACAATGACATCTAGGCTCATCAGAGCTTCGACCAATTTTCTCTGAAGCCTGCCGCCAGTACGGTCCCAATCCATCAACACAATTGGTGGTTCATCAAATTCTTCAACCAAATAAACTGCTACTCTATCTACTGGCCAGCCACGATTTAACTGCTCAATCGGACCGCTGAAGCCTAGTGAACGTAAAGCCTGAACATCCCTTTTACCTTCTACTAAGATTACAATTCCAGACCTGTTTAAGGCCCTAGCCTCGCCCAAGGAAACGGCAGCAAGTGTAAACCTCTCTTCACGATTCAAGTAATACCTCCAAACGAGAAATAATCTGAGAAGCATCCATTCCTTCTACGGAGATTTTCTTCAGACGGGTAGTATGGCCGGCGACTACGCTAACTTTTGCTCCAAGGGATTGTGAAAGTACTGCACAAACTGCATGATTTGCCTTACCTTTCTGAGCCTCGGCTTTCACAGCGACCTGTAATCGGCCGCGCCATTCATTGAATCCAATTACCCCTTGGCGGGAGGCTCCCGGCTGAACCTCAACCTCGATAAGAACCGAGCCATCGAGGGTCGTTTGAACGCAACCTGAGAGGCCCATGCAAAGGCCCTGTTCGCACCAGCCCAAGAAGCATACTCTCCCGTAGGGAGAATCCAATACATACACAATGGCTTAATACGGTCGTCGGACCGCTCGGCTCATGGGCGCTTCGCGAGAGTTGTGGCCGGATGAAAACACCTTGTTCACGGTGTTGTATGATAAATTCATGTTCTGGTCAATTTTGGTAGGAATATTTGCCTTTGTTTGGCTACTCATTGCAGTTCTTCGATATCGAGAAGGTGTCGAGCCTGCTGGTAAAGAAGTACTGAAAGTCGGAACTTTTCCAAAAGAACGACATAATGCCAAATTGGAATTCGCTTGGTTCCTCGGCCCAACTATTCTCATTCTGTGGGTGACTTGGCTTGCATTCGGTTCAATGAATCTCGTGTGGGGTGCCATTCCTTCCGAAAGTGATTCATTCACTGTCGAAGCAAATGGCATGCAATGGTACTGGGAATATCGCTACCAAGATGAAATGACTTGGGAAGATATGTCTACTATTCATGATGTAACTTGGGATGCAAATGGACTTTCGATCGCTGCTGGAACAGCAGCAGTCACAGCAGAAGTAAGTTGGGAAACCCTATCGCTAAACGATAATGGCGATCTTGTATACTCTAGCAATAGTATCGATTTAGATTTGGCTAATAATTCAAGTCTTGACCAGCCCTTTGACAGTAATGTTGAGCAACAAGTTTTCCTGCTCGATTCGGAAGGTGAAGTAGTTCATCGCTGGCATCACATTAGAATCGGACTAAAAATGACTGATGATTTCATCATTCCATGTGATGAAGATGTTACTATCAATATCCATTCTGACAAGTACAATGATGATAATTCCCGCCACCAAGGTGTACAGCATGCATTATGGCTCCAAGAATGGGGTAACAAAGAAGATGCTGTCCCAGGACTTGAAGGTGGCACTTGGCTATTCGTTCAACCCAATGAGGCCGGTACCTTCCCAGTTCGATGTGCAGAATATTGTGGAGAACAACACTCAGTAATGACTGGAGAAGTTGAAGTTGTAGCCCGAGAGGGTGAGACATGTGACGAAGACTTTGGCATTGTATTTGGAGACATGGGGGCACTCGAATGAACGGAAAGCGCACCTTTGCACTGATTGCCATTCTGATGATGGCTCTCGTCACTATACCTCAATTCGAAGCTTCGCCTGGAGGTATTGGCTCTAACGCAAACGATGGTTGTCTTTGTCACACTCAATCTGCTGCTACTGTGATTTCTATTGATGGTCTTCCTGAAACTTTCAATGCAAGTGAAGAATATACGTTCACTCTTAGTATTACCAATGATGAAGTCGTTGGTGCATCTGGCGGATATGACCGTTCAGGTGGATTTAGAATATGGGTCGAAGACTCTGTGGGAACTCTTGAAGCGGTTCCTGATGCTCAAGGAAATGTTGGCCATGAGATAGAAGGAGCACTTACTCACAATGACGATGTCAATAGTGTTCGAAGTTGGACTTTCAAGTGGACTGCTCCAGCAGATGATACTCAAACTGCAACATTCCATTATCTCGCAAATGCGGTCAATGGTGACGATACCTCGGGTGGAGATGGATGGAATAGCGGGGAATTAGTAGTTCCTGGTGTACAAGCCAGTCCTTCTGCACCATCTGCAGCAGCACTCACGATTTTGATGACTGCTATTGGACTAGCACTTGGCTTAATCCTAATCGGAACCATGTGGGTTTTCTATACTCGTAGCCCTGGAACTTTCTCTATTGGAAACTTCTGGGCGTACTTGAAACCCTGGCTAACGACTACCGATCACAAAGAAGTAGGTATTCTCTACTTCTTGTATGGATTCTTCTTCTTCCTAGTAGGAGGACTTCTGGCATTGCTATTCCGTATACAATTAGCACTTCCAGATAATGACTTCCTCAGCTATGATGAGTACAACTCATTCTTTACTCTACACGGCACGACCATGATTTTCTTAGCTGCAATGCCAATGATTGCTGGTTTCATGAACTATGTTCTTCCACTTCAAATCGGAGCTAAGGACTTGGCATTCCCAAGAATCAATGCTCTTGGATTCTGGTTAGTCGTTGCAGCAGCTCCTCTAATCTTCAAGGGAATCTGGAGCGGTGAAGCGGCTGACATCACATGGGTCATGTATCCACCATATGCTGGATTAACTGGAATGGAAGGAGGGCCTAATGCTGGAACTATCTCATTCATCTCAGGAATTGCATTGCTTGGTGCATCTTCTACTCTAAGCGGAATAAATTTCATTACCACCGCTTTCACAATGCGAGCCCACGGCGTCAAGTGGATGAAAATGCCTCTATTCTCTTGGTCCGTACTAGTTAGCGTATTCATGCTATACCTGAGTTTGCCACCATTCATTATCGGCGTATTCTTCCTGCTCTTCGATAGTACAATTGGAACTGTATTCTTCGTAAGTGGTGGAGACCCGATTCTATTCCAGCATCTATTCTGGTTCTTTGGCCATCCTGAAGTATATGTTGTAGTAGTGCCTGCATTCGGAATCGTTTCTGAAGTATTGGCTACAAGTGCTCGACGCTCTATTTTTGGATACAAATCAATGGTATACGCAATGGCTGGAATCGGCGCTGTTGGATTTATTGTCTGGGGCCATCACATGCTTACTAGTGGAATGGACCCATTCTGGCGCTCGCTATTCATGCTAACTACGATGGCTGTAGCAATTCCAACCGGAGTGAAAATTTTCAATTGGCTTGCAACATTATGGGGAGGAAGCTTAGTCTTCAAGACCCACACTCTATGGTCGCTCGGATTCCTAATCACATTTACACTGGGAGGGTTATCTGGAATGTTCTTCCCGGTTGCTGGACTAGATACTCAATTGCATGATGGATACTTCGTTGTTGCTCACTTCCACTATGTATTCATTGGAGGAATTGTTTTCGCACTATTCTCAGGAATCTATTACTGGTTCCCTAAGGTTACTGGCCGTAAGATGAATGAAACTCTTGGATTGTGGCATTTCTTGATCGGTTTCGCTTCTTACAACGGAGCGTTCTGGCCAATGCACGTAGTGGGAATAATGGGAATGCCTCGTCGTACTCACACATTTACCGCAGATTCGGGCTTCGCTGAACTAAACATGGTCATCACAATCATGGCCTTTATCTTTGGAATTTCACAAGTTCTCTTACTATGGAATATTATCCACTCCTCAAAGAAGGGCGAGAAGGTAGGAAAGGACCCATGGGGCGGTTGGTCACTCGAGTGGGCGACAACTAGTCCACCACCAACGCCTTCCTTTGCAATCATCCCTACCCAATTGGATGATAATGAAGATGATCACCATGAACCAGGATTCTTTGGTAAGATGGCCACGAAATTATGGTCAATAGGTGAAAAGGACTCAGAGGAGGTGGAACATTGAGCGGAAGTTTGCACGATGTCAAAAACGACATATGGATGAAAACTGTTGTGATAGGTATCGCTTTACTCGTAGTAGGTGGCCTTGCATATGGCGTAATGTCTGTTGGCATTGCGTCCATGAAGCATCATGCTTGGGAAGATACGATTATTCCATACGAGAATGCACACGACCATTATGTCGAAGCATCGGATGAATTTGCTACCGCTGACAAAGCTTGGGAAGATGCAGGGCGACCTGCTTCTGGAGAAGTACATGATGAGCGTGAAGATGCATTAGAACATTACGAGCATGCATTCGAAGAATATGATCATGCAGAACATGCAAAAATCGATGCCCATCTATCATATCTTACATGGAAGACCGCTGGAATTACCATCGCTCTAATGATGGTTGTTTACGCTTCATTTTACTTGGTTGCAGGATTCTTTAACAGTATACAACCTGATGATGATCCTTATGCTCATGATGGCGACCATGAAGAACACCATGGATCTGCATCACCGATTCTAATGGCAAGTGGAATCCTACTCTTCATGATGGGATTCCCAGGTTTCGTTGACACCTGTAAGGCTGTACTTGGACTTGATTACGCTGCAGATTACGGCGGCTTCACGATCTCCGTTGTAGGTTTCATGATTGCAATAGTGGGAATCGGCAACTGGTGGAGAGAAGACCTTGCAGGCCATCATGAACAGGTTGCATTAGGTCAGCCATTCGGCGGACAGGATATTAGAAAGGCTGGAATGTGGATTTTCCTTATGTCTGAGATGATGGTCTTCGCATCATTCTTCTCCTCTTACCTGAGAATGCGCACAGAATGGTGTACTCAATGGGCAGTAGATTCCGGACGTTGTGTTGGACCTGCTGATGTTGTTACAGCATCTGACCTTCTACGCCACGACATTGGAACTTTACTTCCTGGTGCAATCAATACCTTTGCACTGATTATCTCTTCATACACCATTGTTCTTGCACTGAAGACCGCTAAAGACACCAAGTGGACAGTTAGCGATAATAAATTGATGGCTAAGTTATTCCCGACCCGCAAGAAGGCTGTACGAAACTATCTGATGATGACTCTGGCACTAGGGTCTCTCTTCATTATCCTGAAACTAATTGAATGGAGTCATCTAGTTGCAGAAGGCTTCGATATCAACACACAGGCTGGTTCAATCTTCTATGTAGCAACCGGAGCACACGGATTGCACGTATTCATTGGACTACTAGTCATGTTATTCATGATCTTCAAGGCCGACACTGTGGGCTATGATGAAAAGAACGGTAGAGGTATCGAATACTTCGGACTCTATTGGCACTTTGTGGATTTGGCTTGGGTAGCCATCTTCCCCGCATTCTATCTGTACTGAGGTGATACTATGGGAGAACACAAGCTATACGCAGGAAAGGACATCTACTTCTGGAACTTCGTCGTATTGATGTTGTTTACATTGCTAGAAGTCGGGGCAGTCTATGTTTCCGGCCTAAGTGTATACACCGTCTGGGCAATTCTAATTGGAGTTGGAATTGTCAAGGCTTACGGAATTGCTGCATTCTTTATGCACCTGAAAGGCGACCCTTTCATCTACACCAGAACCGCTCTATTCCCGGTTCTCTTTGTCGCTTTGATGCTTTGGGGAATCGGGCTTTCCAATCCTGACAGTATTCTCGGTTTGCCAGATTGGTGCACGCCTAATTACGATTGGGCATATGTAATTGAATAATTTCACTACACAAGTAAGTGCAATTATTCATAAATAATGGCCTTGAGGTCAAATTATGAGAGCGGCCGTATTGTGCCTTATTGGATTGCTTTTTGTTGCAACTATTCCTGATGCTATTGCTGATGGTGGTCACAATCATGATACCTCGGAACAAGGCTATCATGGACTTGCACTCTCTAGATCTTCAATCGACCATTTCACACTTACCAATCAAAATGGAATAGCTACTACAATTACTGGAGAAGTTGCAGATGCAACAGTTGTTGCATTTATCTTCACCAGATGCCATGAAGTGTGTCCGACAATTACTCAAAATTTGAAAACTGCACAATTGTCGCTCGATGGAGAAGATGTCAATTTTGTTTCAATCTCTGTTGACCCTGAATATGATACGCCAGAACGTCTTGCTGCATTTACAGAAATGCATGGAGTTGAATGGCCGCATCTTACTGGTACTACTGAAGAAGTCGAACCGGTGTGGGATCAATTCCTCGTTAGTGTAGACAGAGAGTATATCGAATCACATGAGGATGGCCATGGAGGCCATGATATGTCTCATGCTGATAGTGTAACTGTGATGATGCCTGATGGTAATTCAAGTGAGCATGATGTTATGTTGAATGGTTGGCACCAACTAACTGCAACTTCATACGAAGAAGATTGGAATATCGTGACGGCCCAACCCGATGAACAAGATGTTTCTCAAATTCACTTAGTTACTGGAATAAATGGTGAGGAGGCCCCTTCTGATGGCACGTGGGAGTGGGAGTTGCACACATGGGATTCTGATAATTCAATTTGGACTAGTTCTACCATGGCAATTGCTTCACTAATGCCTCAAGCGATTGCATTCGCTCCAAATACCACTGATGATGCTACAATTCCTGCTCCAATGGGAGAGCATGCTTCTACTACAATAGTCGATGTAAGCGGAAATTCAAGTAGCGCTATGATGCCTGCAACAAATGCATGGCATCAATCCATGGCTACACTCAGTGATTTTGAAGCTCCAGATAGTGAAAATGGACATTACATGAGTTCGATTGGAAATGTCACAGCACCATCGGATTTCAGTTGGTGGTGGCAACTCCATTCATGGAATGCCGCATCGGGGATGTGGGAAGAGGCACAAGTTGGTATGGATGATTTGACGGATACCATGCATATTGCTTGGGCTCCAAATTCTACTGCAGACATGAGTATTCCATCTCCGGCTAATATGGAAGGAATGGATCATGATAGCGATGAATCAGAATATTCGACTCTCCATACTACTCTTACATTTATTTTAGATTCAAACGGCAAACCTAGGATTTCCTGGTCCGGATATCAATGGGATGTCAGCGATTTTGTTGAAGATATCAAGAAAATAATCAATGGCGTATCTGATTTGGATTCTTCGGATAGTATTCCAGGATTTACGTTTAGTATGGTTGCAGCGGCGCTTGGATTAGCATTCATTGCTAGTTCTCGGGATGAGTAAACAGTCGCAAGGGTCTTGACCATTGGTTCATCCCCGAGTGTTGAAGCGGAGGTCGCATAGCCTGGTATTGCGCCGGCCTTGAAAGCCGGTGTCTTCTGACACGGGAGTTCGAATCTCTCTCTCCGCGCTTTTCACAAACGATGGTTTGACAAACCAAAGGTGCCGTAGGCACCTCATGGCCCGCGACCCCAGACTCATGGTTCTGTTCGTCTCGGTCCTGTTTCTTCTCACTGGCTGCATTGCTAGTGCTACGCCTGAATGGGGTGCTGATGGGGTGGAAGTTACGCTAAACGACGATTCGGCAGATATCAAATCAGAATTGGGCCCTAACTCCTATTCCGAATCACTCACCCTTGGAAAGTGCGGTGATGGGGAATTTACGATAACGGGCTGGTTAATCTCCTCCGTTGTGTATGAAAGCCATACAGATGATGTTCAAAGTTATGAGAAAGCAATGGGGGCTGCTGTAATCATTGACAAAATGACTTGGAGAGAAGCAGTCCAAGTAGAGATGGGTCCACGAGTAGATCTCAAGCACTGGATTACACCTCTATACCCAGAAGAAGCCGTTGGGTCGAAACTTTCTGAGCACGAAAGCGAATGGGCTGTAATTGGAATAATACCAGGCTCTGAAAATGTAGCGGATAATCTCAATGTTCTAGATGAGTGGCAACAAGCCATTACAATCAAAGGATATCTTGTAGTAAATTCCGGAGTTCCTGCTGATCAATTAGAAGCCGATAGTTGTAATTTCGCCTACCAAGCACAAGGGATGATTATCACTTCCATTGAAGTCGAGGAAGGGGTTGTCAGTGCAAATGGTGACCATGATGATGAATGGGCACTTGGAGACACCGACTACTTTGGCAGATGGTCATTCGTTATTTTCTTCCTAGTAGTCGGAGGCGGTGGCGGTTTCGCAATGTTCACCTTCTCTACAATGATGATTCGTCAGGGAGCGAAGAGTTCTGCTAAGACTCTGCTCGGTAGAGAAGGCTTTGCTAAAGCCATACAAATGAAGCGTGATTTGAAGCAATCGAAAAAGGAAGACCTTGGACCAAGAGCGCCTACAAAACAAAAACCAAAGGCAGCGGCTCCGAAAGTAAAAGAAGAAAAAGAATTAGCTGGATTCAGCCTTGACAATATTCTTTCCACGGATTCCGATGATAGCGGACCAACTGAATTCGGCGGAGGCGTTTCCGGTTCAGTAACAGTTGCTCCAGAAGTCAAAGATAAAGCCGCAGTATCTGCACCTCAAGTGACGCAAACCTCGTACGAACCGGTTGCAACACAAAGTGACAGTATGTATTCAGGCTCAAGTGTAACATCAAGTCAACCAGAACCTGCGGCCAAACGTCAACACTTCTCCTCAGCAATGCGTGGCTCGTCAATCAATGACCCTACCTCTGCATCACAACCAACTAAGGGGGCAAAGCCTGTCAAGCGCAGAACCGTAAAGAAGCGTAAAGCCGCTGTGCCTGAACCGGAACCAGAACCGGAACCAGTACAAAGAAAATCCAGTGAACCATCTGTTGCTGGTGATGATTTCAATGACTTCTCATTGTGAATCCCAAGGAACATTGGGCGCTCCTCTTACCAATATTTGCTCGGTATGCCATTCTAGTATTGCTGGTGCTACAATACAAGGTTCGCCATCTGCTTGAACCCATGTCATCGGTTCAATCGGTTTATCGCTAATTGAACCATCCTTATCCACCGGCTTTAGTTCGATTCGATCCGCTTTACGCTGGAAAATTCCCCACTTGCCAATGTGCTTACCTTTCTTCATTGGACCCATTAGTGAAAGCATTGCGAGTCTAGACATTCTTGGAGCATATACAATGGAACCGTGTTGGTCGAGAGGGGTTACGCCCGGACTAACGATATATCCGCCTCCAAAAGTTTCACCTGTTGTAGCAGCATACATTGTAAAATCGACAATTTCGCCTTCCTCATCATCTAATTTTAACCACACTTTGCGACGCTTCCAAACTGGAATTGTTGTAATACCGAGATATGTGTATTTCTTTGCACCCTTAATCCATTTTGCGCGATATAATTTCGCTCTGGATATTTCGCTAGTAATGCCTGCATCTGATTCGAGAAATACCCAACGTACTACCTTGCCTTCTGGACATGGCCCATCCCACTGATTTACTGTTGGGGCAGGATAACCATCAGCATCCTCTGCTGGAAATCCTTCTAATCTCCATGCAGCACAGCGTCTATCGACTCCATTTACCAAAACTTCAATCGCTCCATCGATGTCCTTATTGAATACTCCTTGAGTGATACCGTAATCATTACCAGAGCCAAATGGCAAAACTCCCATCACAATATCTGAGCCTCGCAAACCACTTGCAACTTCGTGAACAGTCCCATCGCCACCAGCTGCTACTATCATTCCATCAACTCCTTCCTGCCTCAAATCCCAGGCAATTTGACTGGCATGACCTACTTTTTCAGTCATATGAGTATGGACTGTGAATCCACGCGCTTCAAGTTTCTCAACTATCTTTGGCCAACGCTTTCCACAAGTATGGTCTCTACTCGCTGGATTAACAATACAGTGGAGGTCGCCCATGCTTTCTGCAGTATTCATCCCCGCCATGAATCCTCCCCCCCCTAAGCGAATCACTCTTGGGTGATGGGCGATACGGCTCAATCATGGCGTACAGTGACGAGGACGTGGCCTTCATGACCAAGGCACTCGAAGTTGCTGAACGTGGACGTGGTAGAGTACGGCCGAATCCAATTGTCGGTTGTGTACTTGTGAAAGATGGCGAAATTATCGCAGAGGGATGGCACGACCATCTTGGCGGCTTACACGCTGAACAAATGGCCATTCATGATGCTGAAGCAAAGGGCCACAATACAAACGGCGCCACCGCCTATGTCACACTTGAACCCTGCAACCATTTTGGCCGCACTCCTCCTTGTACTGAATCTCTACTTTGGGCAGGGATTAGTGAAGTGATAATCGCTCATTCTGACCCTAATCCCAATGTGCGTGGAGATGGAACTTCAGTTCTTGAAGAGGCTGGAATCAAAGTCAGAACTGGACTACTTGAACAAGATGCTGCTGCACAAATGCGTGAATTTCTCCATTGGTGTGAATACCGTCGCCCCTTCGTAACCGTCAAAGTTGCAATCGATTCCAATGGCAGTGTAGATGATAGAAGTCAAGAGTCTAGCCGATTCACTTCCCAAGAGTGCTTGGTCAAGGTCCATGAATTACGTGACGATTGTGATGCCATTCTAATTGGTGTTGAAACTGTATTGCGAGATGACCCTACTCTCAACGTTCGCCATGTTGAATGCTTGCAACAACCTCTACGCTTCATAATTGATCCCAATGGGCGCTGTCCTATCGACTGCAAATTATTGACCGATGGCGGAGATACTGTTCTGCTTGAAGAAGGATTCAGAGGTCTTCCATTAATGCTAGACATGATGGGTGATATGGAAATTCAGCGCCTACTAGTCGAAGGTGGCCCTACAACAATCAACCATTTCCTAAACGAAGGATTAGTTGATGAATTTATTTTGGTCCAAGCTGATGTTGAGCATGTAGAGCCACTTCTTGCAGAATTTGATCTAAGTGGATTTGATAATTTCATTGAAGTGGAATGGGGCGATGAACGCGTCCAAATTCACACTGCTTGAAGTGGGCAATGCAGGATTTGAACCCGCGTCGACGGGTTCGAAGCCCGTCAGGATATCCAGGCTACCCTAATTGCCCTAACGCGCCGACATGGCTCTCCTTCTTGAATTAGATGCTGAGAAATATTACCACCGAAGGACGCTAGCGCCCTTCGATGGCAAATTCTTGGGTGGATTATCAAATGAGATAAGTCACACTAAGTCGTCTTTTGCCAACATTAGTGGCAATGCCCAAATTATTCCATAGATGATTGGCCACATCAATGAACCTACAATGTCCATATCTCCGATTGCATTTCCAATTACCATATTTCCGATTGCTGAAAATCCTTCAGCACCGAGCATTAAGAATACTCCCATCTTTTGGTATTTCAA
>Ga0066846_10000429_pt1 | contig 21267 bp, 22 predicted proteins | sample ETNtaG_33_FD_65489 | JGI IMG/M metagenome (GOLD analysis project Ga0066846, IMG submission 65489) | Marine microbial and viral communities from oxygen minimum zone, Eastern Pacific Ocean - ETNP201310SV76 | ecosystem: Environmental > Aquatic > Marine > Oceanic | place: Pacific Ocean: Eastern... | reverse complement strand
CATTTGTTGTATGCTGTGTTAATATGCCCTAACAGTCGAGGTGTGGCGCAGTCCGGTAGCGTGCTTCGTTCGGGACGAAGAGGCCGGAGGTTCAAATCCTCTCACCTCGATTCCCTGCTAGCTTTTTTAATATTTAATTTCCATCCTGGACAAACCCTAAGTGCAACACGTTTTGGCGTTGTTTATAGAATTAAATCAACGGGAACCAGACCCATATGGATGAGGTATAACAAAGAAAATATTGATGACGCTCTGCAGGAAATTGGAGCTATCCGGTTATATCAAATTTACAGACATTTTAAAGCTTGAATTCTTAAGACGTACTTGTCTTGCCTGCTTGTATGACTCTAAGTTCCCGATGTCCCACCATAAATCTGCAGGAATATGCCAAGCCCGGCAATTTCGCACCCCCGCTAACCAAACCATCAAGTGTCCAGGAGCATCTGCACTACCACCTTGATCCAAATATTGACTCAAGAGTTCGGGAAGATCCGGCGGCAAAAGATAAGCACCAATGGCTGAGTACGGAGAAGATGGATTGTCTGGTTTTTCTCGAATCTGCTTTATATAATCAGAAGAATCCAGACTAACTTCGGAATACCGGTTGGGCGGAATGGAACCTTCTATTTTTCGAACCAGAAAAAGTGGTTGCTCCAGATTTTCAGCTTGCTTACGCACCACTTCAGAAAGTGAAAAGTCCATAAGATTGTCACCAGCCAAGACCATCCATGGACCCTGAGTAGAAGATCGGAAACCTTGATCCAGTAACAAGCGCAAATCCGCAAGCGCGCCAGGAGCTTCTGTTGCCTCTTTAGCTTCGTTGGCTATAACTTCCACAGGAAATTCTTGAGTAAATGCCCACTCTTTAAACTCCTCTTGAAACCTTGCATTAACAACTACTGCGGCCTCTTCAATAACTCCTGTTTCCAAAGCCTGAAACAACAATCGAGTTAGTAATACCTGCCCCTGTAATTCTAACAATGGCTTTGGTCTATCCCTCGTTAAGGGATACATTCTAGTGGCAAAGCCTGCTGCGAGTAGAGCTAATTTCAAGGAACCTCCTTAAATAGTTGAGGCTCGACCACTTTAATTCCTTTCTTCTTTGCTTCCTCTTCTAATGCCGTCCACTCATCTTTGCCTTTCATGAGAGCGAGCACCGCCCCACCTGAACCACATAGTTTGGCCGCGGATCCGTGACGTCTACAAAGATCGATCATTGCTTGATCTTCCTCATGAATCGTAAAAAGAGAAGCACGCAATTCAAAGTTTCTATCTATGCATTCTGCAAGTTTAGAAATATCCCCAGCCAACAGAGCAATCCGTCCTTGTTCCACCAGAGGCTTATAGGAGTCCATTACTTTTTTTACTTCATTATCTCCGCTACTCCAACGCTCCATTATAGGAGCATGAACAGAACCACTGGGTCTTCCCGGTTTTGGAGAAATCAAAATCTTTAAAGATGGAAGTGTTTTAATAGGTAGCACTTCAGTCTTTTCCCCTGAAAAATCCATCCAAAGGAACTCCTCTTGGGCTTGAATCCAGCGATCCATAGGGCCCGCTATGATTCCAAGGTGTCTCTGTTCTACAGTCAATGTTGCATCAGCCAAGGATTTCCATGTCCACTGAAACCCATAGGCCTCGCCCATGACCCTCAATGCCGCCATCACTAGTGCACTGGAGCCAGCTAAGCCCGCCTGTATAGGAATGTCAGAGATGAACCTTAGCCCAAATTGTTTTTTAACTATGTGATGTTGAGAAAAGACCTTCCTGGCAGCTTTGAGAAGAGGTATTTCTTCAGAAGTCGAAACACTAGTATCTAGAAACACCTTAGCCTGCCAATTCCAAATGGGGAACCCCAGACCAAAACCTCCGTAAATATCAGAAGGGTTACCTAATAGGCTTACACGAGGCTGAGCTGTTGCAAAGGATTGTTTCATCAATCCCCTGGAATCCAGATATGGTGGTGGACATAGCTGAATTCAGTAAACAAGTATTGCTCACAGCTTCTAATTAGTATTGGGGGAAAATAATTTTTCAATTAATTAATTAAATAATCTTATTTCAATTACTATCAGAAATGGTCTGACTATTGGTTGCTTTTTGCCTCAAAAGACAGTTTAAGATATCAAATAAGTACTTCATATTCAAATCCTCTTTGTATTGCTTTAAAAGAGTAAAATATTTTTTAATCTCCAAGATTATCACGTCATTAATAATCCACAAACAGTCGTTTAAGACCTAATATTGTTCCTTGACTCATTTTGATATCCCAAATTAATTTTTTGAGAAGATTGATCAAATATAAAATATTTTATAGCTTATAATAATGAATTTCAGTACAGTAACTCTGTATAACATCAATTGCTTGGTTATGACCTAATAATCTAAATTAACAGAATTTATTTAAGGCACATTGAAAGATCAGAATAGAAATGGCTCCAGACCCCAATCGACTCAAGCAACTTGAATCCCTTGCCGAAAAACTAGGACAAGCCTGGCTTAAAAACTCATTGATTGAAGAACCGAATTATTCAGAAATACCACAATCTAGAGAAGAGGCTTATTTTGTCCAAGATCAAATGGCACAGTTTATTGACAAGGATATTTCAGGCTGGAAAGTAGGGGCAACTAGTGCTAAAATGCGTGAACTAGACGGACATGATGATGTAATTCCAGGACGAATATTCTCACCGGTTACTTTCGTTGGCCCCATACAAAAGCTTAGTATTGATCAATTCCCTAACGCTCGTGTAGAAACTGAGTTCGCTTTTCGCCTCAATGAAGACATTCCGATTCGCGACCGAAACTGGACGGCAGCGGATCTGGAAAACAAAGTAAGTATGCATCCCGCCGTTGAAATCATTGGGAATCGTCATCAGCTAAAGAGCGTGACTAAATCAGAAAAATCCCTTATGACCATTGCTGACAATGGTGGAGGAATAGGATTCGTCTTTGGAACAGCATTTCATGACTGGAAAAATCTCAATTTCCGAAACCATTCCATATGTCTCCAGGTGGACGATAATCCTGAGGCAGAAAACTTTTTGGGAGAAATGCGTTGTCAACCTCTGGAGGCTGTGGCAGACCTTGTCAACCATCTCTCCAGCAGGGAGATTTCATTAAGGGAAGGTGACTTCGTTTCAACTGGCGCTGCTACCGTGCCTCAACCATTTTTAAAAGGTTCTTATGTTACGGCAGATTTTGGAATCATCGGCAAAATTCAAATAACTTTTGTCTGAACCTTACCTAGTAATATATATGCAGAAAATAAATACAGACATTGCCATTGTCGGGGCAGGGGGAATGGGAGCTCTTTTCGGTTCAATTCTGAAAGAGAATGGACTTGATGTAGTTCTCATAGACAGCAACAGTAAACATATTGAAGCCATTGAGGCAAACGGTCTTAAGATAGAGGGTTTTGGTGGGAATCGTACTGTCCGAATTCCTGCAACTTCTGATGCCTCTGAACTTGAATCTGCAAACATCCTTTTTTTCCAGTGTAAGGCACTAGATACACGTAATGCATCTAGATCAATTCGACATCTTCTCCATGAAAATAGTATTTGCATCAGTTTCCAAAATGGATTGGGTAATGAAGAAGTGATTGCGGATGAAGTTGGCGAAGATAAAGTTTTAGGCGGCCTGACTGCAATGGCAGGGCTACTTCTGGGACCTGGAAGGATCCGTGATTTTTCAAGAGTACCATCTTACATTGGGGAGATGCATGGTGGTCCATCTGAACGGGTTAACACTATTGCTAAAAAGCTGACTTGCGGCGGACTTGAAACACATACCTCTGAAGACATTTTTCACGATATATGGAAAAAGCTCCTAGGTAACATTTCAATGAGTGCGGTTTCCGGATTGACCAACCTAACCTCAGCAACGATAATGAACATTCCAGAATTGAAGTCTATATGCCTAAAGGCCATGGAGGAAGCATTTAAAGTTGCCGAAGTCTCTGGGATTTCTCTTGATCGTGAAGCAGTCCTGCATGGCATGGAACTAATTTCTCAGTCTGGAGGAACGGGAGACAACAAGTCTTCTCTTTGCGTTGACCTCTTGAACCACAGGCAAACCGAAGTTGATTCAATTTACGGCCGAGTTATCAAATTAGCAGAAGAAAAAGGAATCGGGACTCCAACCCTGAAGGTCTTGCATGCCTTGGTTAAAGGGGTTGAACAGAATTTTACAAGAGACATTTAATGAAACCATTCAAGAACAAAACAGCTTTTGTTTCAGGCGCATCAAAAGGTATCGGATATGCCTGTGCATTGCGTCTCGCTGAAGGTGGTGCCAACGTTTTCCTTTCCTCTTCGAATGAGGAAAGGCTAAGGAAAGCATCCCAGGAAATTAGGGAAAAAACAGGAGCCAAGGCCGAATTTCATGCATCTGATCTAAGGCAGTTGGAGGGCTGTATAGGGGCAGCGGAAAACTTAATAGATGCATTTGGAGGATTTGACATCCTGATAAATTCTGCCGGTGCCACAAAAGGAGGTATATTCCCTGATCAGCCTGATGAGGAGATGGTAGATGGGTTTGCTTTGAAGTTCTATTCTGCAGTCAGGCTCTGCCGGCTGCTCTGGCCTGAATTAAAAAAGTCAAACGGCAGCGTTATAAACATAGTAGGTGGTTTTGCCCGTACTCCAGCAAGTGATTTCATGGTTGGTGGAGTTGTTAATGCTGCACTGGCCAATTTTTCAAAAGCACTGGCCAACCAGGGATTGAAGGACGACATCAATGTGAACTGGATTCATCCTGGCTTAACAGAAACTGAGCGACTTCAAACTACATTCGAAACACGTGCAGATCAGCAGAAACGGTCGGTTGAAGAAATACGAGAAGAATCTGTCATTTCAGAAGGTCTTCGAAGGTTGGGTAGACCGGAAGATGTTGCCGAATTGGTGGCGTTTCTCTGTAGCCATCAGGCCCGGCACATTCATGGAACGGGAATCACTGTAGATGGAGGAGGAAGCAAGGGATATTACTAATGAATTTCGACCTTACTCATGAGCAGCGGATGCTAGTTCAGACTATCCGAGATTTCATTGCAGCTGAACTGTTCCCCCTTGAAAAAGAGGTGGAAGAATCAGGAAGGTTTGATCCGGAAAAAGCACGTGAAATTCAGCAGAAATCCATTAAACTCGGACTTTACGCACTAAACGTTCCGGAATCCTTCGGTGGAGGGGGACTCTCCACCTTGGATTGGATGCTTGCAGAGGAGCAGTTTGGACACACCACTGATATTCTTGTACGCAGGGCTTTCGGTAATATTTATGATCTGCTTTTCAAGGGAACTCAGGAACAAGTGGAGCGCTGGTTGTTGCCCAGCGTACTTGGTGAGAGGGTTTTCTCTATTGCCTTCACAGAACCAGAGGCAGGTTCCGATGCAGCGGCGATAACAACCAGGGCAGTAAGAAGTGAAACAGGATGGACGATCAACGGGAGAAAGCACTTCATTTCAGATGGTGAGTTTTCAGATTTCTTCATCATCACTGCCAAAACGGATCCTGAGACAGAATATGGCATATCAACTTTCATCATCGACAAGGAGACACCCGGACTGATAGTAGGCAGAGATCAACCCATGATGGGACTACGAGGGACCAGCCATGTGGAACTCTTCTTCGATGACCTTAAGTTGGGACCTGAAGCGCTTCTCGGCATGGAAGGAGAGGGATTTAAACTGGCTCTTGAAACACTCGGAAGGGTACGTTTAGCACAAATTGGGGCAAGAGCAGTTGGAAAAGCGACCAGGATTCTTGATTTGACGGCAGGTTATGCAAGACAGAGAAGTCAGTTTGGCAAGAGTATTGATAATTTCCAAGCGATACAGCAGATGCTCGCAGACAGTGCGATAGAAATCAATTCTACAAGACTAGCCCTGCTTCAAACTGCCTGGGAAGCAGATCGTGGGAGGAATGTGTCCGCTCGGATATCAATGATTAAAGTTCAAGCTGCGGAAACCCTCTGCCGAGTAGCAGACCGTGCCGTTCAAATCTATGGGGGCCTTGGTTACTGCCGCGACCTGCCCATAGAACGTTACTATCGTGATGCAAGGATCTATCGGATCTATGATGGAACCTCGGAAATACATCGGACAGTAATTGCCCGAGCAATATCCAAAGGAGATAGGAATCTCTACAACCTAAATCTTACTTCATGAGGATCTTTTAATGAAAGTCCAATTTATTAATGCCAATCAAGCAGCTGGAATGATCCAAGATGGTTCTAATGTTGGACTTATTGGTGGCGGAAGTGGTTTAGTCGAAGCAACTCTTTTACATGAATATATTGAAAAACGATTTCTTGATACAGGTTCACCGAAAGAATTGACTTGTATCCATGCACTGGGTATTGGAGACCGTGAAGCCCGTGGCATGAACAGGTTTGCGCACAAAGGGATGGTACGCAGAGTGATTGGCGGACACTGGGTATGGTCGCCAAAAATGCAACAATTGGCCAAAGAAAACAATATTGAAGCCTATGTACTGCCAGGGGGTGTAGTCATGCAACTAATGCGTGAAGTTGCTGCTAATCGTCCTGGATTGATCACTCATGTCGGGCTTGGAACATTCGTTGACCCTCTGCAAGATGGTGGAAGGATGAATGAAAAGGCAGTAGATCCCTTGGTTGAACGCATTATCATCGACGGAAAAGACTATCTGCGTTACCTTCCAATTCCTATTGATATGGCCATTCTTAAGGGTTCATGCGCAGATGAAGAGGGTAACATAAGCCTAGACGAGGAACCGGCCAACCTGGACATCTATGCCATGGCTGCAGCTGCCCATAATTCAGGTGGAAAAGTTATCTTCCAGGTCAGAAAGAAAGTCGCAGCGGGATCCATCCCGGCTCGATCAGTAAGAATTCCTTCAGCTATTGTGGATGCAGTAGTTGTCGACCCTGAACAACGTCAGAGTTATGAACTTATTTATGACCCATCCATTTCAGGTGAACGTAGAAATGAGACTCTACAACCTGATTATCCTGAATTTTCATTGAGACTGGTCATTGCCCGGAGAGCATATCAGGAATTGAAAAAAGGTTCTGTGATAAATTATGGATTTGGTATTCCTGATCAGGTAGCAGCTATTGTCGCCGCAGAAGAAATGCAGGATTCATATTATCAAACAATTGAACATGGTACTTATGGAGGAAACCTCCTCAGCGGCAACCTTTTTGGATTCGCAAAGAATCCCAGTTGCATGATTGATGGTCCTTCTCAATTTGATTTCTATTCAGGTGGTGGGCTCGATACAGCATTTCTTGGTTTTGGCCAAATTGATCGCGAAGGGAATGTCAACGTTTCAAAATTAGCAGGAGCAACAGTAGGTCCAGGTGGATTCATAGACATCGCTCAGAATGCACGGAAAGTAGTATTCTGCGGCACCTTTGACACCAAAGGGACAGAGATCAAAACAGGTCATGGGAAACTGGAGCTTATTAAGGCCGGGAAAGTATGTAAATTTGTTGAAGCAGTTGATCAGATTACCTTTTCTGGAAAGCAGGCTCTTATTCAGGGTCAGGAGATTCTTTACGTCACTGAAAGAGCAGTCTTCAGTCTCAGTAAAGGAGGACTTGAACTGGTGGAAATTGCTCCTGGAGTTGAAATGGAAAGAGACGTAATCGATCAAATGAAATTTAAACCACTGATTTCAGAATCAATAGGTACCATGAATTCGAATTTCTTCATTGATGAAGAGCATGCATAAAACAAAACTGGCATTGGTTGGAGCAGGAACTATTGGGAAGAGACACCTCAAGGCTATTTCGCAGGTTGAGGGAGTAGAACTAACGGCAATCGTTGACAATCAAGCACAGGCCAAGTCCATAGCCGTGGAAATGGACGTTCCCTTCTTTAATACAACAAAAGAGATGCTTCGCACCCTAAAACCGGAAGGGGTAATAGTCTGCACACCCACTGAAATTCATTTGGAGCCTGTTTTGTCATCACTTAATGCTGGAGCTCATGTACTTGTTGAAAAGCCCATTACCTCAACTATGGAAGAAGCACAAGAGATTATCAAAACAGCTCAAACAGCATCTAGAGAAGTTCTAGTGGGGCATCATCGCCGATATTATGGTACTATCCAGAAAACAAGGAAAATGATTCATGATGGGGTAATTGGGAAACTAGTTGGTATCAGTGGGATGTGGTCTACCAGAAAAGCGGATTCGTACTACGAACCCTCGTGGCGTCAATTACGAAGCTCAGGTCCTGTGCTGATCAATCTTATACATGAAATTGATACTCTTAGATATATCTGCGGTGAAATAACTTCTCTTTCTGCCAAGGTGGCTAATGGCCTACGTGATCATCCCAAGGAAGAAACAGTTGCTGTTTTGATGGAATTTGAAGGAGGAGCTTTGGGGACTTTTTTTCTTTCAGATGCTGCACCTTCACCCTGGACATGGGAGCATGCCACCGGAGAAAATCAAAATTTTCCAAAGAGCTCTCAAAATGTCTATCGTTTTACAGGATCTGAGGGATCACTTGAATTTCCTAACCTAGTACTCTGGAAGCATGAAAATGGAAATTCAGACTGGCATCAGAAGATGCGGCCTCAACAGATCGATATAGAACTCGAAGACGCTTATATTGCTCAGTGCGCTCATTTTTGTGCAGTGATATGTGGAAGAGAAGAACCTCGCATCACGGCATCAGATGCAACCAAGTCGCTGGAGTCCACATTGGCTGTTTTTGATGCATCAGAAAATGGAATGGAAGTCCGGTTTTGATTGAGGATCAGTCTATTTTGGTGGAATGCATTTGGTAAGGCATGCGTGTTACTCAGAATCGGACTGAAGTTTTCAATGCTCTCAATTCATATAATCATTTTTTGCCGAATAAGCATTCTAGTTAACTTACCTAGTGCATGCTAAACTGCTAGCCACCGAGGATACTCGTCAGGGAAGAGAGGCTTTCCTTAAAAAGCAAAAACCCTCTACTGTGGTGGGGGAGACAAAATCAGGTTTCAGTCAAGGAGAATGTATGGTCGATTTCTACGTTGAAAAAGGACAAACCTCTAGTTTTACAAAAACAGTTTCTGAAAGTGATGTTTTCCTTTTTGCAGGGATTACTGGTGATTTTTCACCCAATCATGTAAATAAAGCTTACATGGAAAAATCCCACTATGGGAAACTGATGGCCCATGGAGCGCTGATGGTTGGATTCATGTCTACTGTCTCTACTATGGCCATTGCACATACACGAGATGCAGATGAAACCCCTGTCTCTGTTGGTTACGACAAGGTCCGTTTCCTGAAGCCTGTTTTTTTGGGTGATACAATAACGGTTGACTATACAATTTCAGAAATAGAGTTGGAAAGGAAACGTTCATATGCAGACATTAAGATTTGCAATCAGGTTGGAGAATTGGTTGCTGTAGGGAAACACATTCTACAGTGGATACCCAATCCTAGTGAAAACACGGGGGGTTGATGGGGTTTGATATTGAAGGACATAAATTCATTGTTACAGGTGCAGCTAAGGGGATTGGTCTAGCGATCAGTCGAAAGCTTTCAGAGTTGGGAGCAAAAGTCTCTGGATGGGATCTTAATGATGATACAATGACAAGTGAGCCAGCTTTTACCCATACAGTCAAAGTAGACGTCACAGATGAAAAAAGTATTCAGTCTGCTGTTAAAGAATCTATTCAAAAACTTGGAGGACTACAAGGTCTCATCGCTAATGCGGGTATCAATGGGCCGACTAAACCTACTTGGGAATATTCAAAGCAGGAATGGGAACATGTAATGAGTGTTGATTTGACAGGAGTGTTCCTTTCTACAAAAGCAGTGCTGCATCATATGAGAAAACATGGTTATGGTAGGCTGATCATAATATCCTCAGTGGCAGGCAAGGAAGGTAATCCCGGTGCATCACCTTATGGAGCGGCCAAAGCAGGTGTGATTGGTTATGCTAAAGGGCTTGCACGGGAGTTACTCCCTGCAGATATAACGGTTAATTGTCTTGCTCCAGCTATCACAGAGACAGATCTGCTGCAGGAAATGACCGATGAGTACATCGAAGACAAGAAGTCCCGGATTCCAATGGGCCGTTTTTGTACGACTGCTGAAATAGCAGACATGACTGCATGGGTAGCCAGTCCAAACTGTTCTTTCACGACTGGACAGGTCTTCGACCTCACTGGCGGAAGGTCGACCTACTGATGTATTCGTCTGTTTCCTTAATAGAACTCTGCATCCATCAGGTCTGTGTATGGAAGCAGAGTAGTTTTGCAGAATCACTTGATTGTTTTGCGAGGCACGGTGTGACCAGCACAGCATTATGGAAGCCTCTGGTTGATGATGCTGGAGTGAAGCAGGCTAAAAAAAATCTCAGGGATTCAGGCGTTTCTGCAATATCGATGTGCCCTTTGGTTTTGCTGGAACCGCAAAACGAGCATGACAGCGTTTTAAGAGCAAAACAACATCTTCAATTTTTAGAAGAAGCAGCAGAACTCGAAGTAAAAACGGTGATCGTGATCACTGGGGGGCTCTCACCAGAAAGCAGGGATCTTAACGGCCAAAGACAAAAGGTCTTGGAGGAACTTGAACTATTGATTGGACAGGCCGAAGGCACCGGACTCAAATTAGCCATTGAACCACTTCACCCAATGGTTTGCGGCACGCGGTCTGTCATTTCAAGCCTTTCTGAAGCAAACGATATTCTTGATAAGCTCAAACGTGATGACGTAATGGGCATTGCCGTTGATACCTATGCGCTTTGGTGGGATGTAAGGTTAAAGGAAGAGATACAGAGAGCCGGTAGTCGCTTACTCAATTTCCACGTTTCCGATTGGCTGCACGAAACGCGAGATATTCGTTTGGACCGAGGGATGCCTGGAGATGGACAGATCGACAACGCCCTGATCCGTTCATGGATGAGGGAAGCAGGCTACAAGGGAGCAGTAGAAGTTGAAATCCTCTCCGCCCTGGATTGGTGGAACAAACCTGCTGATACAGTTGTTCGTAAAATCTGTGAGAGAATTTCTTTTCTCTGATTACAGATAGCAATACTCAGATTCTGAATGGATCTTTATTTTTATAGATGTTCAAAAAATTTTTTCCCTGAAATAGGATGAATGGAAATTTCTTGTTTCCCATGAAAACTAGAAATTTCCATATAGACTGAGGTACCTGGAAATGAACCACTGCCAGAAAATTTATCAATAGCAATTTCTTTAAGCGGATCCTCCAGTTGAACACCCTTAATATTAAGGCCCTCCATAACAGCCAGCAATTCATGAAGATCTAAACACTCCAATGGAATGCAGACCGCATTCAATTGTTTTTTCTTCAACTGCTGATTCATGACTTCCATTTCTCGTGAATGGTGGACGTCTTTTCCTGCAACCCCATAAATAAGGCAACCATCCTTTAATTCAGGAACTCTATAGCAATTCAGGAGAACATCCATAGAAAGCTGTCCGGGTGCAACTGCATCTCCAAAGCTCGCATATGTGATTGGTGCACCGAAAACTATTGTCAGCAGGCGGCTACATGTCCCCTTCTGTCCCATTGCAAAACCGATTCGAGCAATATCACTGGTGCCTTTTCTGACCCATTGAAGCATTTGAATAGAGTGGACCAATGTTGACGCTGTTGGAACCACCTTGATGGCATGAGGATGAAAGCTTTCCATTTCTGTTGTTAATTCCTCAAGTTCTTCAACACTGGGCATCGCCTTAAAATCATGATGACTAATCACGATGGGTGCATGTTTTTCAGCCATTGCAGCTAAGGCCTTTGTACCCCATTCTAAATCAATACTGCTGGCCCCTGCTTCGAGGGCCGTCTGATTAATTAGAACACGTTCCTCTTCTGTTCCAAAAAATTCACCTCCATGCTCCGGATGACGAAGAGTAAAGAGACATCCTAGTTCTTTTGTTTTAGTTTTTCGGACTAATTCCACTACATCATCTACTGAAGTGCCCCCATTAATAAGCAGATCAGCCCTGATTTCAACACAGCTTAGTTTATGATCCAGAGCAAAGTCTATTTCTGCGGTATTATTAGCAACAATTCCAATGACACCCTTGAGGGGGAAAAAATTAACCATATTGTTCAGTATATTTGTTTAATCAGAATCCTTTTGGCATCGAGCAGTACATGAATTTCTTAGACTGGAATTACCAGTGATTCCTGATACCGTTTCAATAAGTTAAGGAAACGGGATTCGCTTTCATCCCAGTCATGAAAGCCAAGCCTCCTGGATTTGTTATGACTTAGAATTTCATCCCAGTAACGTTCCAGGGTGGCATCAGCAAATCCCCAGTTTGCCACCTGATCGAGGTTTGTTTTTTTAAGTTGATGTTTTTTGCAGATATTTTGCCAGACTTCGTTCCGTTCAGACATCACTTCCTCAAGTTTTAAAGGACGTACAGAACCACAGGGCATATTAAAAGATTCAGCGATCTTAGGCCAAAGATGGTTCCAGCGGAAAACATCTGTGTTGGTCATGTTTAAGGCCTGGTTCTGACATAATGGTTCTGTGGTCATCCATGCAATTCCGCGAGCAAGAAGTTCAATGGTTGTCATCTGTGTCACACTGAGAAAAGCACCAGGATGTCCTGGAAAATCAAGTGCAGCTCCGAGTTCCCTGCATATTGCAGCATAAGCTCCAAGTGTACTGACTATGTTGCGGGCTATCTGCGGAGAAAAATGCAGCAAGGTATTTGGCCGTGAAGTTGTCCATGACCACTTTCTTTTTAATGAACGTTCAACCAGGTAATCCTGCTGATCATAGTTAAAGTTTGGAATAGGCACACGTGAATCCTCTTCCCTGGCAGGTGTTGGGAATTCTCCTATATGAACACCATAATACTTACCTCCTTGGACCAGGTGGATGTGCCTCAGATTTTCTGCAGCCAACTCAATACCATTCAAAAGATTATCCAACAGCCTTAGGTTGTCCTCAGGACTTTCTAGTACCTGTTCCGCATGGGTCGCCCGTCCACAATAAAATACATGAGTGACGTCTACTAACTTAGAAAGTCCTTCAATACACTTTTCACGATCGTTCAAATCGAGTTGAAAATAGTTTACTCCCTCCAGAATTATTTCAGGTTCTCGTCTGGCAAAGCCATAAACTTTCCATTCTTTTCTTAATGAAAGCTCTCGCGCTAGGGCCGTACCAACTGCTCCACTAACACCACCAATCAGGGCTACATATTGTTTCATTGTATAACCATATTTGTGATCCAAAGTTTGGCCAATTAAACTGCACCAAGTTGGATAAGAGTTTCATAGACCGCTTGCTGAGTAACTTCATTACAGACACATGGGTTTCCTATTTCACGTAAAAGGACAAAATTTATCTTCCCATTTATTGTTTTTTTATCATGCAGCATTCTCTTATAAAGTGCATCTTTTTTCCAGTGTGTTTCATTTGAAAGATCACTTAATTTCACGGGCATTTCTACATCATTTGCATGGTCTCTCACTCTTAGACTAATCCCTTTCTCACATAAACCAATTCTTTCAGACAAGTCACATGCTGCAATTAATCCAAGCTCAACAGACAATCCATGTTGAAATTTGCCAAAACCCGCATGAGCTTCAAATGCATGGGCAAAAGTATGGCCAAGATTCACCAAAGCACGTTTCCCCCTGTCAAGCTCGTCTTCACTAACAATACCAGCTTTCGTTTCACAACCCATCCTAATCACTTTGACCAATGCCGAATTGTTACAGGACATGATTGTAGAAAAGTTTTTTTCAAGCCACGTGAATTCATCCTCTCCACGCAAAAGACCATATTTGACGATCTCGCCATAGCCTGACTTCAGTTCATCAGAAGGTAATGAGGATAGGAGAGAAACGTCATTCAGTACAATTCGAGGTTGTAAAAAACTACCAACCAAGTTTTTTCCTTGACGAGTGTTGATTCCATTTTTACCACCTACTGAACTGTCAACCTGTGACATCAAAGTAGTTGGAATCTGGACCAAATCAATGCCGCGCATAATGAGCCCTGCCGCAAATCCGGCAACATCTCCCACAACTCCTCCACCAAAGGCAATGACCACACACTGTCTGTCGATACCATGGGCAAGCATGCTGTCCAATAATTTTTCCAAACTACCGAATGATTTAGCATCCTCACCTCCCTCAATCCTGAATAAATCCCAACTATCAGTAATTGAGTCCAAAGTCGGTGATAATAAATTCAAATACTTGTTTGAGACTATTTTATCACTTATAACAGCCACCCTCCTTCCAGCTATGATTGGATCCAAAAATGGTTTTGAGTTCTGTAAAAGTTCTGGGGCAATTATAATATCATAGCTTCTCGAACCAAGATTAACACGCAGAGTTTGTTTCAATTTTTTTCTCTATTTGAAGGTGGTATCTTTATTTCAGTTTCTTCACCTTGCTCCAGACGATAAATTGTATTCTGTGATTCGCCCAAATTGATCATTTCTTTGCCAGAAAGATTTTTGAGGATGCCCCTGATAAACTTGTTGACTATCCCATGACTCACCATCAGTTTTAATGTCCCGTCACCCATCAGTTCTTCCAGTAAAGAGCGAAGTCTTGCTTCAAAGTCTGCTCCACTTTCGCCACCCGAAGGATGGAAACGCATTGGATCTTGCAATCTTAGCTTGGCCTGTTCGGGGAATATTTCAGCTACTTTGTCCCATCCGAAAGTACCAGATATTTCACCAAGATTAAAATCGTTAAGCCTTTCTTCAATTATGAGCTCACTGCCAAAGCAATCAATTCCTTGGGCAATTATCTTAGCTGTTTGGATTGCTCTGTCCAACGGGCTTGTATAAATCTTCAATTCCTGATTAATAAAAATTCCTGAAAGATAGTTTCTTATTGCTATAGCCTGGCTAATACCCAAATCAGTTAAGGGTGAATTAACCTGCCCCTGAATTCGTCCTGCACGATTCCATTCACTTTCACCATGACGAACTAGTATTAAAGTTGTCAAAGATACCTTTCAATCAGAATTAGTTAAAATTGGATAATAATAGGAGAAAATAGGAGATAAAATCAGAAGCTCAAATTATCTGTAGAACATTGAAACATATCAAATGTTTTCATCAACTCGTCTAAGCTCAGATTAACTTTGTCAGCATTAAAGCAATGACAAACTATCCTGTAAAAACTCGGCGAATTTCCTCATCAGCCATTTCTTTACCCAAATATGCTTCAACAACTGAGTGATTTCTCTTAACCTCTTCAGGAGTCCCTTCGGCAATTTTCTGGCCATGATCTAGCACAGTAATCCGTTCACAAGTGTTCATAACTAATTTGAGGACATGCTCCACCACAACTACAGTTAATTGATAACGCTCTTTGAGGGTGAGAATAGTATCCATTAAATTGTCAATATTTACTGGTGAAAGGCCTGCACCAGGTTCATCAAGTAGTAATAATTTAGGTTTCATAGCAATCGCCCTACCCAAAGAAAGTAATTTTTTCTGTCCTCCAGAAAGTTCACTAGCAGGAATGTCTGCAAATTCAGCCAGTCCTAGAAACTCAAGCAATTCTAACATCTCCTCACGAATTGCATTTTCAGCATTACGGACTTTTGTACCTAGAAAAATTGGAGAAAGAATTCCATATGGTGAATGACAATGGTTTCCTACCATCACATTTTCCAAAACGGTCATATCTAAAAAAAGACGTAACAACTGAAAAGTTCGGGATACTCCCAATGCAGCAATTTGATGAGCTGATTGAGTGGTGATATCTTGTCCGGCAAAATTTATATGGCTTCCTGAATCAGACTGATAAATACCTGTGATTAAGTTGAAGAATGTCGATTTACCTGATCCGTTAGGACCTATCAGACCATGAATGGTTCCTTGCTCAATTTGAGCATTAACATCCCAAAGAGCACGAAGACCTCCAAAACTTTTACTAAGATTTTTTGTTTCAAGCAATACCAATTACTTTATCCTCATGCTTTTTGATAAATTTTTTCTTCACTATCATGCGCTCGATTAGCCCTCCAATACCTCTTGGCATGAAGACCACAAGAAGAACCATGGTTATTCCAAAAATCAAAGGCTGGTAAAAGTAGTAATCCTTAGTCTGGTCATAAATGACAGTTACCACTATGGCTCCTATAACTCCTCCCCAAATATTGCCAATTCCACCTAGCACCACCATGAGCAGCAAAGTGACCATCTCTATGATGGTGAAATTATTGTGATGGATATAACCCGGCGGCATATGGGCAAACAAAGCTCCACCTAATCCTGCATAGAGGGCGCTTATAACAAAGGCAAGCAATTTATACATTTTGACGTTGATTCCTACAACAGATGCAGCAATGGGGTCCTCGCGGATTGCCTGAAACGCTCGTCCCGTTGCTGAGCGAAGGATTGCAAAGGAAAGGTAAATACCCAATACTGCAACAGTCATCACAAGGTAGTAATATCGTTCAAAGCTATCAAAAACAAAATCTCCTATGACTGGGGCAGGAATAAGCATGATTCCAGTGCTGGAACCAAGTGCTGGTGTAACAGCAATCATGATTCGAACGGATTCTCCCAGACCTAGGGTCGCCAAGGCAAGATAAGCTCCTTCAAGTCTGACTGATGGTAGTCCGACAATGATCCCGGCAAATCCTGTGATAAGCATAGCTAAAGGAGCACTTACCCAGAATGATAGCCCATAATTAAGTGCCAACAAAGCTGAGCTCACAGCTCCAATAGCGTAAAGTCCGATATGCCCAACTGTGACTTGACCGCAAAATCCTTTTACAATGTTCAAACCCACACAAAGTATGATGAACAGACAGGCTCGATTGGCCAAGTCGATGTAGTAATCACTTAAACCGTATTCCAGCAATTTAGGCAAAGGAAGTAAAACAAGATACGCAATTAACCAAGGCAGTAAACGATGCACTCTGCTCAAAGTGTAAATTGAATTATTGATCCGTGCCAATAATTCTATCATTAGTGTTTTTTAGAAAATGAGAGATGAGTTTCCCGGAAGGCTCCCCCTCCGGGAATTTGTGATTAAAGACCGAAATCAAGTGGCATGGTAACTCTCGCTAGTACCTCAGTCTCAAACTGTTCCCCGCCTTTGGTATATCCAATCAAAACGGCAGTTCTGTTGCCGTCTCTACAAACAGGTGAAGAATCTCTGCAGAAACTGATTGGACCAGATGCCAACCCTTGATAATTACGAATTCCAGCAATTGCATTTCGAATAGCAATTCTGTCATCCGCTAAAGAGCTTCCGGTCAATTTCAATTTTGCATTATTCAGTGCAATTTCTACAATGCGGATCAAATCATACGCCTGTGAGAAATCATGATCCGGAGCGTGAATACCATAGCGCTCACGCACCATTTCGTTGAAAAGTCTTGCTATTGGACGCTTATCCGCTGCTGCATATGCTGCTGCAAAGAATACGTTCTTGGCGGCATCGCCTGCAATCTTAGGAACTGGAGCGTTTGATGCAGATGAGGAACCTATACGCCTCACGCTTTCATCCATTCCTGCTTCATAGGATTGAATAAGGGCACGGGCCATAGTTTCAGCTAAAGCAGCAATCATGATTCCGTCCACATTACTAGTCTTAATCTTTTGCATATGTGTACGGAAATCAACTTCTTTTTCCTGTACTTCAGCAACATAAACAGGCTCTGCACCATGCTGGCTTCTCATCTGGCCCTGCATAGCGTTACAATCGTTTTGAGATGCAGCATCAGCAGCACAAATGTAAGCAATACGCTTTCCAATATTTTCACCAACATATTTGGCGTTCACACCAGCGTAAAATCGACCAGAAACTGGGACTCGGAATACCCAGTCACTCCCTAACTTAGTGATTTTAGCGTTTGTAGAATGTGGAACGATTTGTGGTACTTTTGCTTTTGCTGTTACAGCTACTATAGGCAGTGTGACCGAGGAACAACTAGACCCGATAACCAGATGAACTTTTTTCTGAGAAACAAGCTTATTAGCATTAGCAACTCCCTTATCAGACTTACACTCATCATTCATCAAGGTGGCTACAATCTTGCTACCATTGATACCTCCAGATTTGTTGATGATATCAATTTCATCCATCATCATCTGGCCATACTTCTGACCATTTTCACTCACCATCCTCATGGTGATACCAATACGGATTTCTCCTGCATATGTTACCGTCGAAACAAACATAAAGCTCAAAGCTACGGCACCTAAACATATTTTGCTTATTTTAAACATGATTCCTCTTTGATTAGTTTTTTGAAATTAATTAATTATTTAAGCGTGATAAAATTCACACCTAGAAAATGGTGCTTCATTGGTCCTCCTTTTTTTAGGTTTACAGAAATTGGGCTCTTTGGCATAAATAAAATGTCATGCCTTCACTTTTGCAATGACCCCGAATAGTCCAGATGGTCTAAATATCAAGACAAGAATCAATAGCAAAAAGGCGTAAATGTCTTTGTGGCTGGGTGAAATATAGGCTGCACCTAAATTTTCAAAAATACCCACTAAAATCCCTCCTATTAAGGCCCCAGGCAAACTTCCAAATCCTCCAACCACTGCTGCTGCAAAAGCCTTCATCAGCATCAAGTATCCCATTTCAACTTGAACCGATTGCATAGGGCCAATCAACACCCCAGCAGCTGCAGCTAAAGCACAGCCCAGACCAAAAATTAGGGAAATTACCAGTGGCACATTGATTCCCATCAGGTAGGCGATATCCTTATTGTGAGCAACAGCTCTTACTGCCAAACCGAGCTTTGTATTCCGGATAAAATAGTTCAGTACTACCATAAGCAACATCGATACTACAGCAGTCAACACATAACTTTGTGGGATTGAAATATCTCCCAATTGAAGAGGCATACCCAGATCAACAGGGAAAGGTTCTGCAGCAGCTCCCCAGATAAGAAAAGCGACATTCATAAGTGCGACAGACATTCCAAAACCACATATAATCATTCCCATACCCGCAACCGTATAGCCGCCTCCAGCTTGAGTAAGCCGGCGATAAAAAACCCTCTCAATACCCATCCCCAGAAGGGCAGCAAAAATCATTGCCCCTATGATTGCAAAAGGATATGGCACCCCTATTATTTGAGAAAAAAATAGTCCTATAAATGCTCCGAACATATAAATTTCACCATGTGCAAAATGCACTATGTCCAAACCTGAATAAATCAGTGAGATACCTAGAGCTACGATGCCATAAACAACTCCTATTGTAATACCGAAAATGATAAATGCTAATAGAGAATTGAAATCAAAGTCCATTGTCATTGCCTCCAAAATGTTTCATGCGTTCAATTCCTTTGAAGTATCTGTTACGGTACCTCCTAGAAAGAATTCCTTAATTGCAGGATCATTAATCAATTCTTCCGACTTACCTTCGATAATAATACGACCATCACGTATTATGTAAGCATACTGGGCAAGCAAGAGTGCCATTCTTACATTCTGCTCAACCAATAAAATTGTTACACCTGTCTGGCTGATCTTATAAATGTTTGCAAAAATTTCAAGAACAACCTTTGGGGCAAGCGCAGCACTTGGTTCATCCAGCATAAGCATCTTGGGTTTAGCCATCAATCCTCGCCCAGTGACAAGCATCTGAACTTCACCGCCACTAAGTGTCCCTGAAAGCATATTTCTTCGATCCTTTAGTGCAGGGAAAAAAGAGTAAACCGCCTCAAGATCAGACTTTACTTCATTCTTGTCAGTGCGTGTAAAAGCACCAAGCATTAGGTTTTCCTCTACTGTCATAGCCGGGTAGGCTTCTTTAGACTGGGTAACCTGAACGAGACCAGAACGTACGATGTGATGAGGTTTACTGTCCGTGATAGTTTTTTGATCAAATTCAATACTGCCTTCCATGGCTGGCAGCAATCCTGAGATGGTCTTGAGCAATGTAGACTTTCCTGTTCCGTTTCCCCCTAGGAGGGCAACTATAGTTCCTTGAGAAACATTTAGGTTGATGCCCCGCAGGATCTTCAGACGCCCATAACCCGCGTGTAGCTCTTTTATCTTAAGCAAATATACCTTTCGTTTTTCACCGCTTATGATCCCATTACCTTGAGTCGTTCGATACTAAGTGGAGACCTTTCATCAGCAGAATTAAGTTCGTGCTCTTTTGGAAATCACCTGTAGGAACAAAAAATGTGTCTTGAATTACCGGATCTATGGCTAGAAGAGTCTACACCAAAATTATGATTTGTAAAGTCTTTTCAGTTATCTGCATTTATTTCAATTAAAGGTTTTTAATTCGAAAAGAGGATGACCATTAATAACCATTTATTAATCTTAAATTTTTGTTGCAGTATTTTTTAATATAACATTTATTTGAGTAACAAATATTATGGTGGACCCGGCAGGAGTCGAATCTGCGATTACCAAACAATCAAGTTCCCAGGAGCATCTGCACTACCACCTTGATCCAAATATTGACTTAACTATTCGGGGGGATCAGGCGGCAATAGATAAGCACTAATGGCTGAGTACGGTGAAGATGGATTGTCTGGTTTTTCTCGAATCTGCTTTATATTTATGAGAGAAACCATAGAATTATTAAAAATATATGGATTGATTGTGAAAATATTTTGATCAAACTCATTATAGCTTTACAACTGTCCTGCTTGCTTTTTTAATATTTTAAAATACATCCTAGTCAAACCCTACGCATGCCCCGAATTAACAAGGTTTATAAACACTACATAAAGATACAAATAAGAACTAAACACTTGGCATAACGAACCTCAAATGCTGAAAGGGGTTTGTGATAGCGGCAGATTTGTGAAAAGATGTACCTTGAAATTAATTAAATCCTTGAAAGGAGCATTTTGGAAAAACGACAGATTATAGAAACTAAAGAAGAGGGACTGCTAGCGTACAATCGCTACGGAAAAGTAACCAGTGGATTAAAATGGCTGCCGCTGAGTAAAGACGAGAAACTGGAACATGAAGTATTTATCATTCGTTTTGAAGCGGACAGTTCTTCAAATCTGCATCGGCACAACGGTTGCGAAGAATTTTATGTGCTTGAAGGAGAACTAATTGATGCTGACGGGGAGGTTTTCAAAAAAGGTGATTATATTAAATTTGATAAAGGCAGTGAACATGCCTCTTACTCAAAAACAGGCTGCACTCTGTTGGTCATACTTTTTGGTGGAAAAAATGAATTAATACATCCCAATTAATTTTATCAAATTACTTTGAGACTCTTGCGGAAGAGCAACCATTTAGCCTGTTTCCGGCAGAGTCGAAGCATAAATATCTTTCAGCGGTAATTTTCACAGAATCTTCCGGAGTCCACAAT
>Ga0066846_10000425_pt1 | contig 21364 bp, 17 predicted proteins | sample ETNtaG_33_FD_65489 | JGI IMG/M metagenome (GOLD analysis project Ga0066846, IMG submission 65489) | Marine microbial and viral communities from oxygen minimum zone, Eastern Pacific Ocean - ETNP201310SV76 | ecosystem: Environmental > Aquatic > Marine > Oceanic | place: Pacific Ocean: Eastern... | reverse complement strand
ATCGCATTAGTCGCTAAATCATGGGCCTTTGTGATAGTTGCAATATTACTATCTACACTAATTCTAAATCGTTCATTGAAAGATAGAAAACAGCGAATTGAAGAAGAGGCTCTCAGAAAGTCATTATATGAGAAGAAAAATCCTGAGCAGGTTAAAGACTGGATGGGTAAATTTGAGCAAAAAAGTTTGGAAGATCCACAATTAATTGAATCTCCGGCTATATCTTCGGCGAGATTTGAAAATACATTCAAGAGGCACGCAGGCCCTACTAAAGAATCCTCTAAACCAGTTGATGAAAAACTTAGGGAAGCCGCTTCCTTGGTGCTAGATATTCACGATAAAACAATTATTATTGAATCGGCTGATGAGTTATTGGATAAAATTTCAACAGAGGGAATTGCAACACCTCATAGCAAAAATCAAACACTCGAGATGAAGCCTGAGGAAACAAGCCTAACTACTCGAAATGACCCTAATAACTTAGCACAAAAAAACTCACTAAAACAAGAAATGGAAAGCGGACAGAAATCTGTGCCACTACCAAAAGATAATGATGATGATTTAGATTTTTGAGAAGATAATATGTGGAAAATCGGTGCAGATGAAGCGGGAAGAGGACCTGTGATTGGCCCTCTAGTGGTCTGTGCGATAGCAATGCCCCCTGAAGAATATGATAATTTAATTGAGATTGGAGTTAAAGACTCAAAATATTTAACGCCAAAGAAGAGACAGGAATTGAGAGAATGGTTTATGACAAAATCTGAAACTAAACCTTGGCACCACAGCATAATTGTCTGCTCACCAGAACGAATCGATTCTTCATCAGGAAATCAGGGATTAAATGTACTTGAAACTGAATTATTTGCGGAAGCGATTAATGCGCTTCCTGACGATGTTAAAAAATCAGCAACTATTCTAAATGATGCCTGTGATGTAAAACCTGAAAGATTCAGTGATCGTATCGCCAACCAATTATCTTCATGGCCATGGCCAAAATCTACGATAACTAGTGAGCATAAAGCGGACGAAACCGACCCATTTGTCGGAATGGCAAGCATCTTGGCGAAGGAAAAGAGAGATGATTGCATTAAGGAGATTTCCAAACAATTAGGATTTTCAATTGGTTCGGGATATCCAAGTGACCCAAATACCAAGAAGATAATTCCTGAACTACTGAAAGAATCACCCCACCCACAACTTCGTTGGAGTTGGGCCACTGTAGAGAGAGAATGGAATAAAATTCATGAAAAACAATTACCAAAACGGAACTTCGCACCGAAAAATCAGACAACATTATTCTAGAATCATACTTTTTTGTCCATGCATTTCATGAAGTATCAGCATTAGGATTGCATGAATCCCATGTCATGGACTCCCGATGAATCAACGATGAATTTAATTAGGCACATGGCAATTCAAAATGCTATTGAATATGAGGGAAAGGCCAATCCTGGCTCGGTAATTGGAAGAATCATGGGCATGAATGCCGATTTAAGGCCGCATGGAAAAACTATCAGCCCCATGATTGCAAAGGCAGTGGCTGAAGCAAATAATTTAGCAGGAAGTAAGGGGATTGAACATCTTAAAAATATTTTACAAGAAGAGGCTCCACACCTCCTTGAAGAACGTCAAAAGAAGGAAAGAAGAGTCGGACTTCCGGAGTTAAATAATGCTGAAAAAGGAAAAGTTGTTTTGAGGTTTGCACCAAATCCAAACGGGCCACTTTCCTTTGGCCATGCTAGAGGAATTGTCATCAATGGTTCATATGCAGAAAAATTCGAAGGTGAATTGATTCTCAGATTTGATGATACAGATACTTCTGTAAAACCACCTTTGCTAGAGGCATACCAACAAATTCCAGAAGAAGCGGAATGGTTACTAGGATTCGCCCCTCACCGAATCGTGATTGCTAGTGACCGCATGGAACATTATTATGAACACGCTGAAATGATGTTGTCTCGAGGTTTTGGCTATGTGTGTACATGTAGTGCGGAATCTTTTAGAGAGTTGCGAGTAGCTAAATTAGAATGTCCTTGCAGAAATCAAGAGATGGATTACAATATGCAATTGTGGAATAATATGCTTGATGGTACATTCAAACCGGGTGATGCTGTTGTTAGAGTCAAGACTGGAATGGATTTGAAAAATCCTGCACTTAGAGATTGGCCTGCACTTAGAATACAAGATACTGAAGCAAATCCACATCCACGAAAGGAAATTGGCTCAAAATACCGAGTTTGGCCTCTACTAGATTTCCAAAGTGCTGTTGAAGACCAACTTCAGGGAGTAACACATATCATTCGTGGAAAAGATTTGATGGATTCTACTAGAAAACAGAAATTACTCTATCAACACTTCGGATGGCAGTATCCTGAAACAATGTACTGGGGTCGCGTCAAGGTTCACGAATGGGGGGGATTCTCGACATCGCAGATGCGCAGAGATATCGAAGCCGGATTGTTTGAAGGATGGGGTGACCCACGCCTGCCTACTATTTCAGCCCTGAAAAGTAGAGGTATAACATCTGAAGCACTGAGGCAATTTTGGATAGAGTTAGGTGTGACGCAGAAAGATATTTCAGTGCCATTGGCAACACTTTATTCTCACAATACTAAGCAAATTGATGATCATGCTCCAAGAATCTCATTCATACGTAATCCAATCAAAATGCAAATTAATGGTGAACATCCAAAGTCAGTAAAAACTTCTGTTCACCCTAATCATGAATCAATGGGAATTCGTACCTTTGATGTTTCTAATCATTCTGTTTTTATTGAAAAGGAAGATTCAATTAAGCCACAACTTAGACTCAAAGAGTTCGCAGATTTCGACATAGATGGTTGTTCTGCTGAATTTATTTCAGAAGCAAGAAGCGATAAGAGGCCAATCGTTCATTGGATATCCGAAAATGATTGTAATGAGGCAAAGTTAATTCAACCAAGTGATGGTAAAATTTTGACTATTAATGGTGTTCTTGAGAATCATGGTTACAAGGCTGGAACAATCGTTCAAATCGAGCGTATTGGATACGGAATTATTCTTGATAGTTCAACCATAATGTTCACTCACGATTAGGGTAACTATCAAAACCCTGTTCATACAGCGCCTGTTGATGACACAAGAGACCAGGACCATCGCTGAACTCAATCTAAATGATGAGCACATAACAGTAGGTGTAGAAGATTCACTTAGAGAGGGTGCTAAAAGACTGCTATCTGTGCCTGGCGGGATTCTTATCGTGCTTGATGATGATTCTAGAGTCAAAGGAGTGATGGGGTACAAACAATTCCTTCAAGCGATCGACAAGGAGATGGATATGAGTTCATCCAAATGTGGAGACATTATGGAAATGGATTTCATGGAAGTTAAAAATTCAGATTCGATTAAGAATGTTCTCAAACAAATTAGAAAGCGAAGCCCACAGGCAGTGGTTTCAGTTGATGAAAATGGAGAATTTTCAGGATACTTTTCGCCAAGTGATTACAAAGAGTCTCGGGCGATTGTAAAATCATTGAAGTCACTCAAACTTTGATTCAACCGACTATCTTTATGGTTCTTGTACATCCAGTGCATGCAACTCTTAGTGGCCTGACATTACTGGTGACTAAATTTACTGTTTGGCAGGCAGGACAACCTATAGTGGGCATAGTACTTTCTGGAACTATTGCAGGAGCATTTGGATTTTCTGCATGCCGACGAGGGCTGACTAAAGAAGTAATGAACCATAAAGAGATTACAACAACCGCTGCACCACCGATGAATACAGGTGGATAGGAAAAATAATAAATTAACATTACAAGTGGAATCAAAACTAATTCAAACATTAAAAATCTACGATGTCGATTCTTTGTAATACGTAAGCAGAATAAGAGTCCAAGTAATAATATGACTCCTGTAAAAGTAATTAGAGTAGTAGGGCCGTAGAAAATTGAATTTGTCGGTTGTATAGTTATTGTGAAATCTTCTGAAGGGCTAATTGATTCGCCCTCTACAGTAATTTTCTCGCCCCATGGCATTCGTGAATGTCGGAAAATCAAATCTTCTGATTCCAATAACTCTGCACCTGCAAATGAAGTCATTCCTGAAGATGTTGCCTTAACAACCAATGAATAATCTTGCCAAAGAGTATCTAAACCGGAAGATATGAATGTTCGCATTAACACAAAATTAGTATCCTTGTCAATTGTCTGAAGTGTGGAAAACTGGAGTTTTAATGGATGGAATACAACATTAGTTTCTCCCATAAGGTCTACTGATATAGAAATAGTATCAAAATCTCCCGAATCACCAATCAACTCCCCGCTATCGATTTGCATACCATTAGTATCAGTCATGTATGTTCGATATCTATTTGCCATTTCTCTTTGAAACTGTTCCAATTCAACTAACTCGATGTTCTTGTTGAGCCTCTCATCATTTGTTATTGAACCAGGATTCCAACCTCGCAATACTGAATTTTGCGATAGATCTTCATCACCAATGTGATCCATTCCCCATCGCATCCAAAAGGCCATTTTGCCATCGATTTCCAATGTTGTCAAGCGAGAAAGTTTCAGTTTGCCTTTAGATACTGATAACTCGACGCTTTGCTCCACAGATAAGGGACTTCCCACGCCACTTGTTCGTAAAGGCTCATCTTGAGGATAAAATGTACCTGTTCCGCCTCCATCATCAAAAGTTTCTACAAAAAATTCAGACTGTCCTGATAGCAATGGTCCTGATGCTTGTAAAGAGAGTCTAATAGATACTTGAATTGTCTCTTCACCACCTGCAGCCTCTTGCCAAGTCCATGTTATGATTATAGAGTCTCCACTTTGAGTTTCAACAGGATTTCCTGAAATCAAGATATTGTTCACTCTAAGTTCAATAGCGTTAGAATAAGCAAGTGTATCAAGGCCAAATGGTGAATCAATTTTGACTGGTAGATATATGTCACTGCCATCAATAATTGGTTCTTCCAAGGTTAGGTCGAGTAAAGGTATTTCCGCATTAATCTTGGACTCATGTTCGGATGAACCCCATAAGAATTCTAACATTGCTCCACTTTCAGGAACGCTAAAAACAATGGTTCTTGCAGTCAAAACCAATTCAATATCACTTGATGAGGATAAGGATGTGGCGTCTACTGGAATATCAAAATTAAGCACACCCTCTCCTTGGGGCAAAATGGTTGAACCTATGTCTGTCGAAGCAGAAAATGATAGTGACCCGATTTTAACAGTTGCAGTTGCATTTACTTGTGCACCACCTGCATCACTAACTTTGTAATAAATTTCAAACGACCAAGTAGATTCTGGTACATCTCCAGGCCAAACTTTGCCCATACTCCACGAACCTATAACTTCCTCAGATGTAATCGAATTTGATATAGAAACTGAAGATGATTCAGAATCTAACTTTTGCGAAAAAGGAGTTAAGTCGCCGCTTGAGCCACCGGCAAGATACAAGTTGACATTTGATGATGAGTCACAACAAACTTGAATTGGTTCTGCTGCAGCTTGATTGACCAATGTTGATGAAAATGGTAACAAAGACGCAAAAATCAACACCAAAAGAATCGATGTTGCACGGCTAAACATTGTTACCACAAATTGCACGGAACATTCATGCCTCATAACTTACACTACTATAAGTTGAAAAAAAGTTCGATAAATATAGTTGATTTTGAAATTCGCATCATAGTGCTTTCTCTAATAGTGCACCTAATTCCTTTTCAAATAGGGACACTATTGCTTCTCCAACTTCGCCTTGTAAATCATCAGGTAGAAGTCTTAGACCCAAACGAGTTGCTGCCCTTGTTGCTTTTAGTTCAGCGTATATGGTGCGAGCTTTGGTGTGGAAATAATATGCAACTGCCTCTTTGATTTCCTGCTTTAATTCTGGATCTTCTTCGACTTTTGAACGGATGTGAGACTTTAATTCATCCTTGACTAAGTCTCTAAATGCATCGATTACCAAATCCTCTGTTGACATCAAATCCTGAACTTGGTCGCGAATACTTCCAGTCAATAGTCTCTCAATAGCCATGGCAAGCCGAGAAGGTGTCATGGTTTGAAGTCATCGTATACTAAATGCTGAGTTTTCCTTGAGAAATAAGACTCCTCAAAATTTCACTTGAATGAGATTTAATTAATTCTTCATCAGTTGGCCAATCTAATTTAGTTAAGTGAATTTGACTGTATAGATCTTGTTCTTCCCCTCCGATAACTAAACGATGCCAAAATAATTCTTCAAGTCGTGGAGTAGATATCACTTTATCATTCAAAGAGGGTAAGGCAAGTTCGCTAATGGCCTGACTCCTAGATTCAAAATTCATTTTACTCCATCGCTTTCTTAACCTCTTAAGCATAGTTTCAGAAAGATTAGGTATCATTCCTTGTGCAGAAATCATTACTTCTGGCAAGGGAACTACACTAACTGAACCTTCATCCCTAAGGATGTCCCTAATCAATGAATGAATTGGGTCAAATGTGTTATCCAATGAACCTCTCAACCATTGCCCACTGATTGAAAAAGGGCGTAAGCGTCTAACTCTGGCACCATTTGGCGCAATATTTGCTGCTATAGCCGCACATTGAGATACAACATCGAGAGCGCCCATCCTTTCACTTTTCTTAGAACCGATTCGAACGCTTACTGACAAGGGTAAAATCATGACATATTCATTGATTTTCAAATCTGTGCATTTCCATGTTTCCTCGAAAGGTTCGATTGAAATTGTAAGGCCCTCTTTCTTTACTTCAATCTCTTGCTTTTCACCATGAGGCAAGTGTTGTTTTGATTTCACAAGTCGACGGCTATATCTAATCTCTAAATCAATACATGCAGCCTCAAGATGAGATATCGCTAGAATGCCCTCTAAATCACAAGGCGCATTAAGGTAGACCATTGATGCAGATTTAATCATCTCACATATTGATTGAAGATGCACTTTTGCATCTTCAAATGGTGCAGATTCTAACAAATCATTCATTGGGCTCAACTATAGCACAGTGGTTCTCATTCATCAACCTCTCCCACAAGGGCAGAGAATCAATTAGTTATCACTCGACCATTAGTCTTAGTTCATCGCGCTTATATCGCCAATCGGAAGGAAGTTTACCTTCAGACTTGTAATAATTTGCCAAACGTCGAATTTTTGATTCGGTGATTTCCAATGAACGCTTGTTGTGAAGGTCTTTGTGATTACCGCTACCCAAGTGATTGATAATTGCAACAGCTTGCCTCATAAGATTCATCATATCCTCTGGGTAAGTTCCACCAATATCATTGTCAGCCAAAACTGCTCCAATTCTCTTTCCGACAACTAGTCTAACATCAGGAACGGAGTGTTGGTCTCTAAGAATGATTCCGATTTCGGAAGTGGTATGACCGGCTTTGCCCAACTCTACTATTAGAGAAGTGACCTCTTTTACATCGCTATTTGACCACTCAGGGGCTTGTGAAACAAATGGCTTAGAAGAACCACTCTTTCCCTTTCTTGATTTGTACATACGTGCCATAATAACCACTCAAAGCAAGTTGGCGACTTGCCCCCCCTTCTTAATCACTCCGCATAAGCGAGGTAGTGAGTCTTCCAATAGATTTCACAATCTTTGATGTGATTTTGCCAAACGACCACCGGTTGTAGGCCATTCCCATGCGGGGGCAACTGCTCTAGCCAAACCCACTGGCAATCCATCCTGATAGACAAGAATATCATTGCCAGCCTTGATATCCAAATCAAAAGTATCAATATTAGAATAGAAAATGTCGCCTTTCCATTTCAGTCCGGATTTAAGTTCCATTTTTGAGAGGGATTTATTTTCGTGGAGCACTGAAATTGCTGCCTTGGAAAAAGAAAAACCCCGGCGGTCTATTGACCATAGAGCAATTTGTTTGTTTTCTCTCTCCAAGCGCCAAAATGGTGGTTTTCCTCTAATTGAAACTCCTTGAAGCCATGTATCATTTTTCATTTGCTTTCTTGCCACACTTGCAAAAGTATCCATCAATGCCTTATTGTTTCGACGATTAGGCACATCAAATTTCACAAGTGCTTCTTTTACAGTTTTCGAAAGATTCTCAAGAGCATCGTGTTGACCGGCACCAAGACCATTTCTCGTTTCTATAAGTTCGATTTCACCTGTTGTCAATTTCATACTTGAATGGTTGATTACTAAGTTGTACTCATGCCGTTCAAGTAAGGAAAGTAAGGTGTTTTGAGTTCTTAGCAATTCATCACTTGTCCACTCTCCGGTAACTGGAATATCATAGTGTGATGCTGGCCAAACCTCCTCTAAATCTCTTGGAACCAAACCGAGCGGAGATGTGACCATTACTTCGTGGCACGAATTATTGTTAATGGCTCGTATGAAGCGTCCATGTGATTTTGAAAAACGATATGGCTTACGCGCTGAACAAGGAAGTAAAATCAAAACTTTATCCAATCCTTCAGGAGCACGGTAACTATTAGAAATAAAGTTACACCATTCACCAATAACAGGGTCGCTTAGGCTTGAATTACTACTACAATCCAGTTGTTTTTCCTTGCCCACATGGCTTGACAAAAGACCTTCTTGACCAGTGCATATTTTGTCATGGACCCTTAAATGCTCCACTAATTTTGGACTGTTTAGAGATTGCTTATCTACAAGTGAGCGTAAGTTACCACTGCTTAGATGAGATTTTATCGATGCCAATGATTGTTCCCACTGCTTTACTTGAACATCGATGCTTGAAGATTCACCCATTGATTCCACTGGCATCCTTGGACCATTTGTTGAAAGTATAACTCCAGCAGAACTGCACATTCTCGAACGAGATAAATCAAAAATATCAACTCCAAACCAACACAGTACTGCTGCATTATCAGGACCTCCAATACCAGGTGTCCAAAGGAGTGAACCGGGAAATCGGTTCTTTAGAACATGTATTGCTTTAACCAACCTTTCTGGTTGAGCCGCTAGTTGGACTGCATCTACCAAAACCACAATTCCTGGCATCAAATCAGGATCTACTAATGCTTCATCATGCGACAATCTTTGCCACGAAACTGGAAGTAATGGGCCAATGCCAGCAGGTTCTCCTGCATCCGCCTCTTCTAATGAAGGAGGTAAAACATGCCCAATGGATGTCTGCCAGTTTGGTGATTTTACCGAAAAGTCAGGAGGAGATAGATTCAATTTAGATTCAAGGCTGATAGTCGTTGGAATTTTTTCATCGGTAAAAGATTTGAATGGTGCGAGAAAATCTTCCAATTCAGGGTCTCCTTGGAGTTGAATTAGAATAGGCGTTTTTACCAATGGATTACTTCTATCCCCCAAACTCCACGAACGGGCATAACGGTCGCGAGAAAAAACAACTCGGCCTAACTCCTGCGCCATGATTAATCCTGTAGCCTCATATTATTGAAGGGTTTGAAGTTTTTAATGCCTAAGTTGAAACATTGAATGCCCTAGGAATGTTTAGCGAGGGTTATTCATGAGATGCCGATTCAAGGTTTTCCCCGTTCTAATTATAATGATGCTCTCCCTTGCAATGCTTCAAGTATCAGGACAAACAAATGAACCGGAAATCATTGTTAGTGATAGTCGAGTCATGGGCGTAAATATTGAAAATGGTCAAACATATACCGATAGTTGGTCAATCAAAGAAGATGAATGGTTTAGTGTCCAAATGGACTGTGCCTCTTGTACTGCGACGTTAAAATTTAACGGAGTTCAAATAGATTCATCTAGTATTTCTATGAATGGAATGGCGTCGTCTGACGGCGTGATGGAATTGACCATTGAAAGTTCGATAAATGAGCAAATTGGATTATCTATTATCGAGCACACCAAGGATAATTTCGCCTCATCAAGACCAGCACCGGCTCAATCAATTACGACAGTTTCAGATGGAGTATGCGTTGAAATCACTGAATGTATCGATTATTCAAGAGGCGACCTAGCATCCATCCCTGATGGTGAATTCACAAATTTATCATTCATCACAGGTATTATTGATTCTGGTCAATCGGAGTATTTTGCTATCGATGTATCTAATGGAGACACCTTAGAATTAGCATTAGTTCACTCGACATCCGACATCAATGTAGAAGTGTATTTTCAAAATGAAACCGAGGAAAAATTACTTTCCAATAATTTAGATTCATCCAGTCAATTAGCTGTAAACCAAATTCTGGGCCCTGATTATTGGCAATTTGATGATGATGGCCGTGCAGTAATTAAAGTCGAATCGCAATCTCTCAACACCCTTTGGGCTTTGCAGCGAACAATCTTCAAATCGCAAGAAATGTATGTATTACCTGCTAATGTCACATCTGATATCTACGGTCATAACTTCAATAGCGTACTTGTCGATGTATCAGAGGCTGAAAAACTAGTACTCAAATCACCTTACTCCGGAGTTGAAATTTCTACATTTCAATTGATGGACGGAAGATGGGTGGAGTCTATTTCCCTTACTCTTGAAGAAAATATAATCTCAAATCTTTATGTTTATCCAAATGTCAGTGCTGTAAGGATAGATATCTCAGCACAAGTATTTCTAGTTCAAATATTTGTGGAAGACTATTCGGATTTGGGGCAAGGAATGGAAGCACCATCTCTGGCACCAATTTATCAAGACACTGATAATTCATCATGGCCAACCATTGACTTGGACACTAATTCTCATAATGGCCAGTTTACCATACCAATTTATGATTACTCTGATGTATACAAAATCGAAATCACTGGCTGGGAAGATTCCGTTCACTTTGTAAAATTTACAATTGAAGGACACATTGAAGATTGTGAAGTAGAATTTATCGAAAAGAACCAAGAAACCTGGGAAGATGAAGAAACTAAAATTAGAACCTTAGCATCTGGTGACATTCAGGTAGCATTAGAACTGGAGAGGGGAACTCACTTTCTTCGAATAAGCATAATTAATTCATCACAATACAATAATTCGTGGGGTGAAAATGTTGAATCAAAACAGTACACCATTACAACTCAATACGAAGTTGTTGATGAGGGTGAAGAACCTTGGTTTCCACCTGATGAAAATGCAAAAAAATGGGGTTCAATCGCACGATGGTTCTTAGGGGGACTATTCTTAATACCGGGCGCCATAGTACTAATTACATACAAGAAAAGGCAAAATTTTGCCAATTTATTATTGAGTAAAAAGAAACGCTTAGAGTGGCTCATAAATAGATTAGACGATGGTACATCCACACCAAAAGAAAGTCGGAAATTTTTGAAACGTGCACTAGATTCAATCTCTACACTAGAATGGGAATCTGCATGCAATATTTGGGGTAAATATGATATTGAACACAGAACCGATGGATTAGCATTGGTGGCATGGAAATTAGATGAAAGATTATCTAAGGATGGTGCTTCATGGCCAATAATTATTGGATTAAACATCATTGAAGGAAATTGGGAAATGGCTGCTTTAAGATTAGATGCACCACAAGGCGAGCCGTGGAATGTCACCCATGTCCATCCACGTTTCCTTTCCAACGGTGAAGAAATATTCTTGGATTCGATGGTTGCAGGAAATATTGTATTTCTCACCATAGAGATAGAAGGTAGTTCATCATGTGTTGACATCGAATTAAATGGCCGTGTCGATGGTAAACCATTCGCTGCTAGAATTCCTAGCACTCTATGGAGAACTGCTGATTGTGAAGAGTGAATTACTTCCGACGTTGTTCTGCATCTTCTTCGATACGGGAAATCATATCTTTTGGAGCCAAGTCATCTCTTAATTGATCTAACGTTTTCTTAGCATTCTTGCTAATTTTCTTAGGCATGTGCAATTTCACCAACACAACAACATCGCCCCTTCCTGAACCCCTTGTTCGAGGTAATCCTCTTTTTCTTATTTCCAATGTTTCTCCTGAATTGGTCTGGGCTGGAACTTTAATCACCAAATCTTCACCGTCAATATGTGGAAGAGTAACTTGTGTTCCCAAGATTAAATCAGAGTAACCAAGCGGTAAGGACATTATTAGGTCGGCATTTGAACGCTCAAACCATGGATGTTGTTCGATTTCTAATTCGATAAATAAATCTCCATTCTCCCCTTTGGCATGTATTGGGGGTTCACCTTTACCTCGCATTCTAAGCCTTGTTCCGTCTTCTGCACCTAAAGGAACATTGAACCTCAATTTGCTTTCTTCCAATTTCCGTCCACTACCACTACAAGCCTTACACTTCGATTTGATAGTTCGACCTATTCCTCCGCATGGTGAGCAATCTCGCACAACATCTTGAACAAATGGCCCTATCTGTTGCCTTGCCCTTACTCGCCCTTGGCCTTTGCAATCAGAACATGTTTGAGTTTCCCCATTTTCGCCTCCTGAGCCATCGCAGTCATCACACTTAACGGGTAATTCGATTTCGATTTCTTCAGAAGTGCCATTCAATACAGATTCAATATTTATGCTGTGTCTTATCAAAATATCACTGCCACGCCTTTGAGATGAACGTCTAGAACTTCCACCACCAAAGAAACTGGAAAAGAAATCTCCTCCAAGAATATCTTCAAGATTGATATTGAAGCCGCCACCGCCAAATCCTCCAAATGGTGAGCCGGAAGGACCGTTATGTCCAAAGCGGTCATACATCTGTCGCTTTTCACCATCAGAAAGTACCGCGTAGGCTTCTTGAATTTCCTTGAATTTATTTTCAGCATTATCCTCTGTACTTCTATCAGGATGATACTTTCGAGCAAGACTTCTAAAGGCATTTTTTAAATCTTTTTCTGTTGCCTCTTTGGTAACTCCTAACACTTCATAGTAGTCCCGTTTTTGCGACATCAATTCCACCGAGCAAACCATCGGTAAACTCGATGCCCTTTGAACATCACGGAATATAAACGTAAAATCAAGGTGAAATATCAAGACCGCAATTTAGGCAAAAGCGTTCATTTGGAGGAGCCGCTGCGCCACAGCCACGACATGTTTTTTGAATATTGACAGGGGTTGAATTTTGTTGAATGGGCTGATTTTGCCCGCTTGGCAGCATTGCCATTGACTCAATACTCTGAGACTCTGTAGGCTGAATTTCTTTATCCCATGAATAAGCATCTTTGTCCATAGAGTATGTCACTTGTTCTTGATTCGAAGAAGTACTCTCGCTAGTAAATCGACCATCAAGTGATACTTCTTTTTCCCCCTCATCCGTCATAGAGGTTGCCTTCAACGTTGAATCAACCTCTCGCCTAGTTGTTTGAAGAGGTGAATTAGGTCTTGATACTGCTACTGGTGATGCATTTGCAGCCGCAGTGAGTGCATCGATTCTTCTCTCCTCTCTTTTTTCACTGATATTTTTCTTGCCAAAAAGACCACCAATCCAATCCAAGAAATTATCCATTGGGCTTGACTTCCTAGAAGATCCGATTGTTGAATTTATGGCCTCATCATCAAATGATGATTGACCTGAAACTCTCCTTGTTGCTTCAACTACATGGCTGGCCTCGTTCAAAAATTCAACTTCGACTTTTTCATCTTCACCAACTACCATTTCGGGTGATTCTGTATTTATGTCTCCGATATTTTGCGCTAATTTGGCAATTCCTTCATCAGATAATTTAGAGTCAACATGTGCATTTGTTTGCCATACGCCGGCCTCTTCGGCTTGGTAGACTTTTTTCATTTTTTTCATGACTTTAGAACGTCTGTATTCATAGTCTTTAACAAGAAATGCCTTGCGATAGATGAAGTATCCACTAGCAATTCCTGCTGCATAATAAGGAATCATCAATAATGGTTCAATTTTAAAAATTTCTCGAAGTGGGGTGACAAATACATGGATGAATGCAAGTAAAACCAAAGGTAGAAAAGCGACACTTCGAGAACTTAGAGAGTCATTAGCCATCGTATTCACTCCTCCACCTATGCACATCACTCAAGTATGTTCCCACCTGATGTGTTCAAAATATCACCTATCATTAGATGCTCTTCCTTTTCTAAAAAGGCCACCTATCAAACCTATTGAAAATGTCACATGTAAGGTGAAAAGACTCAGTGGTACCCCCAGTAAAAGCGAAAATTTACGCCACTTAATGCTAAATTTCAAACCTTCAATGAATATTACCAAACTGTAAAGTGAAGCAGGAATATACCAGTAAGGTGTCGAACTCAGTAGTAGAGCCAAAGTCAAAATTACTCCAATCCATGGCAAAAATTCTCTTTTGCTGTGTCTTGCTGGATGTTTTCTAATTATTTTTGTCCTCCAAAAGCCATATCGATAACCCATCTTAATCCAACTGGAAAAATTTGTTCTTTTTACCATCTTGACATGTGTTTGATTGGTTCGATATAGTTTGAATCCTGAATCTTGTAATCTCATTGAGAGATCGCTATCTTGACTTGTGATGAAATCGGTATCCCAGCCACCTATTTTTTCCACCGCCTTTCGAGAATGCATACAAAATGCAGGAACTTTTGTCTCACCGGTTGTTGAAAAATTATCAAATTGCCCCGAGCCACTACCAAAACTTGACGATAGTGTCGCTTCAATCCATGTTTCAATCATCGTTTTTGCACCATCGCTGGGTAGTACTCTAACCCCTAATCCAGCAATAGCAGAGCTTGAATTCTCGGAAATTCTATCCCATACCTCTAATCTTTTTGACAAATGGTCTTTTGGAACAGTGCAATGTCCAATCAATTCTACCATCAATTCAATGCTACTGGGCAATTCGCTTAGAGCAAGATTTCTCGCTTCAGCGACATATTTTCCAGGATTGTTTACCAGCAAGATTTTTGGGCCACCATTTGCCTTTGAATAATCAATCATTCTTTTTACGACCTCAACGGAACTATCAGTGGAACCTCCATCAAGAATTAGAACCATGTGTTTTGAAGGTTCTAAAGTTTGGACAATCAGTGAATCAAGGCATTTTTCGATATATTTCACTTCGTTAAAAATGGGAATTACGGTTGCCAATATTGGACCATCTTCCCCACTCATGCAATAAGAACTGAATATTGGCTTTCATACTTCGCCTAAAATTATCTAAAAAAGACAGATTGAAGAATAGATTCGACCACGCCGAGTCATGACAGGCCCGATTCTCAAGTTGAGTGGTAAGGATGAAGGTATTGTAGTCATTGTAGAAAGTAGACTTTCAGGTGCTGATTCACCACAGAAAGTTACTGATTGTATAATGAATTTATTTCCCGATTTCAACAATGATTCTCAACTGATTCATCCTGAATTGGGCAAAGCCGAAGAACAAATTATTCGGGACGAAAATTTATCGATGAAAGATTTTTTGACCTTGTTGCATAAGCAACAGATACTTGACACTGCATTAGATTCAATGAGTCGTGAATTATCATCTGGCAAAACCGAATTTGAAATTCTTCGACAAGCAGCGATGTCTGGAAAGATTTCATTCAATATTCCAGGGGAAAAACCTCTAGGTGGCCTAATCACAATTAAACTCGAAGGCAATAACCTCAAAGATTGGATTGAGGCTGCTACTTGGCATAAAGGTAGAGATAGTATTCCTCGTTCAGTAAATGATGAACTGGCAATGGATAATTTAGGAGATGCCACTACTTGGATTTGACAATTCCTTGGACAATTCTTTCGCCACTAATCGATCTAATCCCACATATTGCGCAACTTCATCGTCTTTGACTATCCATTTTACCTCATCATGTGAGGTCCAACTTTTCCGCATTTCCAAGTCAGGACTCGAACCGATAAATCGACAAATCTCGACATTTAGTTCTATATCAAAATCTGCTGTTTGATGAAACCATTTACCGAAACTTTTGATGCGTTGAACATTCCAACTAAATTCCTCTTTGAGTTCCCTCTCAATCGCTTGTGAAGGTGTTTCACCCCACTCAAATTTACCACCTGGGAATTCCCAAAGTCCACGATAATTGTTATCATTACGCCTTGCTACTAGCATTTTTCCATCATCAATGATGACGCCAGCAGCCACTGAAATCACTGGCTTGAATAAAATCCTACCAATCATTTCCATTAGTAAATATCTCGCTGAATCAAGACTATATTTATCATAATTTGGCAAATGCAAAAAAAGACACTGTGTATTTTCACATTCTAAGTTATTCTGGCTTATCGCTGATAATGTATTGTAATATGTCTCATTACATACAAATTGGCCAGCATCGAATGAAATTTCAGCATTAACATTGCCTTTATTTGTTAGAATCAAATCAGGATTTATAGTTGATTTATAGATTAAATCTCCTATTTTTCGACCCCTTAATTGGCGGCCCGAATTATCCTTAATGCCCATATCAAGAATATTTTGAGCCAATAATTCAATCCTTGGAACTTCACAATTATTACACAAACCAAGGTGAATAATTAGGTCCCATTCTTCTCCCTGTGACAACTTTTTTGCGACTGTTTTTGAACCTATTTCATCTACTGAAAGCAATAAGGTATCAAAATAAACCTCGATATCATCTAATTGATAATCTCTAAATTCCTTCCATGGATCACAAACCATCTTTTGTTTATCAAGAATTGCTAGAACATCTCCTGAAATATTGTTTAAATGACTCGAAAATGGTTCAAAACCAGTGACCAAAACCTTCGCCATGAAACAATACAAAAACATCCAGTTATTGATATTCATGTAAGCAATTAGGCGTTATCTTGACAAACTCCGACCTCAACCTCTCAATTGGGCGGTATCATGGAGACTATGGATTCTCAATTCACAACAACTCCTGTTAGTGATGAATCTAAGCCCAGCATGTTTCGTGTTTTCAAGCAAATTTGGTCTGAAATGACTCTCGGAGTTGGCTTTTGGGGTGCTTTAAGACCTATTGTAGCAGCAATTCTAGCAATTATCCCATTCCTATTTCTTGGCCAGCACTTCAACAAAAAGCACCGTAAGGCTAGAGATTGGACTTTGTTGCAAATACCTCTAGCACTAACGGTAATTCTATGGTTCGCTTTATGGGCATTTTCCATTTTTGATGCCTGGAGAGATGGTACGAAATTAGTTTCCGATAATAGTTTGAACAATTAAGGTGTCCAAAGTTGGTTGTAAACATCAATCTTTCCAGTCTTCATATCGTTTAAATCCTGAAGGTCATATTGGTCGAATTCGTCGGGTAATTCACCAGAAAAAATACTCCCGATGCTAGTTGAATCAATAGCCCAATACATTACTGAGTCATCATTGCTGGAATGGTTTGGATGTTCTGGATCTTCGTGCTCCTCTAAAGAGTTATAGACGATATTAACAAGACCCAACAAGTGTCCAACTTCATGAACAATTACGCTATTCTCTACCTCTTCGGCAGATGGACGGCCAAAAATTGGCCCCTTTGCTTCTTCAACTGAATCTCCAAAAATTGCGATGGTAGAAGCATCAACTGCAACTCCTAGGACACTATCATCACTATAGGTTCCAGAAGGGAATATTATCTGCCAATGTAGAGTGGATGAATCCTGAGGTTGGTTCTCTTTAAACTCCCAACCATAACTTCTCACGTCATCATCCGTCCAAGTTCCTTGATTGCCAAAAACTGTTTCGGTGAAAGTGAAAGTAACTCCATCCGGTTTATCGCATACTTCTTCGATTCTCTGTTTTAACAAATCAGTACTGCTTGATTTCGGTTGGTAGCCACTTTCATAGTCTATCTCAAAAACAAGTTTAGTATACTTACTAGAGTCTAAACAAGCCATAGTTAGTCCACCCGGGATGCCAGGATTAACATTATCTCCAAAAATGACTTCATCGGAAATACAACCTGAAAAACCACTCAGAATAAGTACAGAAATTAGAATCGAAAACTGCGTTTGTACTTTCCCCATAGTTCAACCCAACCATTCGCTCATTTCAAACTTGACTACCATTCTTCGGGAATTATAATTGGTGAAAATAGTTGCCCAGGGGTAGTCGCAGCAGAAAGTTGACTTCGCGCTAATTTCTCCCACATCCTTAGCGCCAATATTCCGTCATCAAGGGCCATTTCAGTCTCAATTAAGGTCACTCGAATTAGTGTTGCCAAAATATCCATCCTGTCATCGTCGACAATAGAAATAATTTTTTCTAAGTCAACCTTATTTTCTAAAGAGGCATTGGAATTATTGGTTAATGGCCATTGCGTAGATACTTTTGACGAGATTGATGCGCCCGTTTTTGCTATATGTTCTTGTAGTGATTTCATCATTTGTTTAATATGGTTGCCAATTACCATGCTAACCTCGATGAGTGGCATTTGTAATTGATTGATTAGATTGACCATCCTCTCTTGAAGAATAACCAGACTATTGACTTCTAACTTTTCAGTCATTACATCACTCACTTTTTGAAGGATTCCATGTATTTCCATCCATAATGTTCCCATTGATCCATAGTCCATCCATCGGGTAATCCAGTAGGAGGAAGCGGTGCAATGCCGAGATTGTTACTTGTTTGCGGCGTAATTACTGGCTGTGAGATGATTTGCTGAGGAGGCATTGGCATTGGCATTGGCATTGGCATTGGCATTTGCTGTGTGACTTGCAATTGCTCAGATTGAATGATATTCTGATTTATTTGTTCAGCGATTTCTGGTATTTGTTTGTACTGATTTTGCTCTTCCATGACCTGTTCAGTTTGGTCAAGACCATTGCTTGGATCAACTTCTTCCTGATTCATCCTCCTTGAAACAACTAACATCCATAATCCAAAGGAGACTGAAATCAAAGCAATCACGAACAGTGCGATTCCAAATATTTCATCCCCTGCTTGCTGAGCTAGAGCCTCTCCATCTCTAATTGTCTCTTCTTTAATTAGCAAAGGTTCAACCATCTTACGATCCATTTCAACATCGTCTAATAGCACCATTATTCTAAATTCTAATGTGGTTGATGTTTTATCAGATGCCGTATATGAAAGCGCAATATACATAGTTGAATTTGGATTGACAATTTGTGAAACTTGATTTACGTTAACCCAATTACCTTGTGAATCTAATCTTTCCAACACAAATGTTAGATTGCCCTTAGAGCCTTCATTAAAAGTTTCAATATTTAGAATAACGTCCTCTCCCACGTTAGGGCTTGGATTATTCCATGCCATCTTGGTGTTTGGATTAGAAAGATCTATTTTTGGACCAATCAAGGCCAGTGGCCATGAAGCAAATGGGGATTCTGCTGAATTAGAACTAACTCCAAAGGAATTTCCTGAGTAATCTGAACCTGTCAACCAAATATCCAATTCATGTGTCGGGAGAAGAATTGTGGCCCCTAAATCTGTAAAATCTAGATTTTCACTCCAGAAATAAGAACCCTCGAACTCCATATATGAATTTAGACTCTTGCTACCTCGAGAAATTTCCACCTCACCTGCCCTTATTCGATAATGAACTACAAGTGAAGAAGTATCACTAAATCCGAAATCATCAGATGTCACAACTAAAATAGTAATATTATCCATATTTAATATCGATATAGCATCTCCACTGGCAACATTATCTAATCGAATTTCTTCAATTTCAGGACTTGAACTATCAATAGCGAGTCTCAACCTTGGCGTGGTCTGTGTTTTGTCTTTAGATAAACCTGGCATTTCTACCATATTCAAGGAGAAATCCAAGTGCCCAGATGGAGATGAGGGCACTAAGAAATCCATACTAAAATAGCCATCATCACGAATCGAGGTATCCCATTGATGTTCGTAATCTGCTAATTCAATATCAAAAATTCCTGCAGGAGCAGGTGTTTCATCCTCTGAAAACAATACCCTTCCAGCGACTCTTAGTGCCTGTCCAACACCGATACTTGTTTCATCAAAATTGGAGTTATAATGATTGATGCCATTGCGTAGTTCAATCGCAGTGATATGGCCTGGCATTAAATCAAATCTGAAATCATTATCTAGGCTCCAGGCATTATTTGATAAAACTTCATTCTCCACATTACATGGCACATCTAAATCTACCGAGCAAGAAGCATCAGATACTGATAAATGTGGCAAGAAAAATGATTCCCCATTGGTATCATATGATTCTAAAAATAGCCAAGTCAATTGGAATTTTATGCTTAGTATTAATTTGGTCTGTTCTATGTTGCCAAATTCAGCGCTGGAATATATATTAGACACTGCAATGTATTGGGAGCCTGATTCAACATTAACTACCGGCAAACCATCAGAACTTTCACTCAGTGTAACATACATCGAAGTATCTGTATCGGAAAGGGAATTACCTAAAGTTAGTTGAATTGTATCAAAATCCCTCCAACCATTTCCATCTGTGACCACAATCTGAGCAGTATAGTATATGCCTGGGTGAAGTGGTTCTTCGTCGCTATGACCAATTATTGAAGTATTAGAAGTATCGAATTCTGGTATGAATTCTTCACGGATGATATATGTTGAAAGATCACCACCCCAGTTAGGAGGTGTTTCATCGTTAGCAGAGCCACATTTGGTGTTACTTTGAGGACAAACCGGCCCACCACCCATTGCAATCTGATTATTTTGCCCATCCTCTCCAGTAACGTAGAATGAGACTTTCTGGCCATGAGTTAATACTGAATCATCAATCAATCCTTGGAATATGTTTAGTCCACCTGATTTAACTTCTGGCGATGATAAAGTTTTAGTCTGATACTCATCGGAATTTGGTAAGTTATCAGAGTTAAAATCATTACAACGCGTATCGATTATTGTTCGGCATCCAAGCCAATAGTGCAATGTCAAGAGGGTGGGAGGGTCGACAGAATCTTGTACTGTAATCGATATTGGCTGACCCGCTGGAGCTGGTAAGGATGCATGTAAGTTCTCACCATTCAATGGAGACGCATAGATCACCAAGGGTGAATTACCATCAAGAATCAAACGAATGTTGTTGTAATTTTGATTAACATACTCTGAACCATTAACAAGATCGACTGCTTGAACATAAAACACCATTCCTCCCGGAGTGGATTCCATAGGAGTTTGAAATGTCACATTATAAATTCCAAAACCAGGATTTTGTTCTTCATAAAATACTTCTTCATCGCCTATTGGCTGACCTGAATTACTGACATTCTGACCAATGACTCGCAAGTTGAATTGACCTGGGAGTGGAGTAAGTTGTGAACCTTCGAAATTAATCGTTCCAGAAAAACTAATATTTGTTCCACCGCGAAGCCATTCAAGATTCGTTAATTGCTTGCCATTCTCATCAAATGCGCTCATTGCGTTAAGTTGTATATCATTTTCAACTTGCAAGTCCATAGAATCTGTTTGCCATGATGACACTGCTAATCCAGTGTCATCTTCAACAGTAACCAATGCTTGTGTTGCTTGTTCATCATCCCAATCCCACAATATTTGCATTGGTATTTCTATTTCAAGAACCCCATCGCTGTTGATACTTGATGTACAATTATTAGTATCAAATAGTGCT
>Ga0066846_10000424_pt1 | contig 21402 bp, 21 predicted proteins | sample ETNtaG_33_FD_65489 | JGI IMG/M metagenome (GOLD analysis project Ga0066846, IMG submission 65489) | Marine microbial and viral communities from oxygen minimum zone, Eastern Pacific Ocean - ETNP201310SV76 | ecosystem: Environmental > Aquatic > Marine > Oceanic | place: Pacific Ocean: Eastern... | reverse complement strand
CTGCATATTTCAAAATATTTTAATGATGATAAATTCTGAGGTCTATCACTGATATTGATATTAAGTTTTTTAGATATTTCATTTGAATTTTTAAAAATTATATTCAAAGGCTTTCTGATCATTTTCCGTCGTTGGTTAAAAAAAATATTAGTTATATGTTCTAAATTCTTAGAATTTTTTAAATTAAAATATTCACTTCTTGGTTCAATTAATAAGATAGTACTTTTAACTTTTGGGATTGGGTAAAAAGAATTAGGTGAAACATCTATAACTTTTTCTATCTTCAATTTCCATGAAGATAAAACTGCAAGCCGTCCATAGTTTTTGCTATTAGTTTTTGCAATTATTCTTTCAGCTACTTCTTTTTGAAACATTAAAATAAATTTTTTAAAAGTATTATTTAAATTATTATATCTTATCCATTTAATTAAAATTTGAGTAGAAATGTTGTAAGGCAGATTTCCAAAAACAACCATAGGATCTTTAGAGTATTTTTTTTCATCAATCTTTAAAATATCATCATTAATTAAAATAATTTTTTCTTTAAATTTTTCATGTAATTTTTTTACTAAAGATTTGTCTTTTTCAACAGCAAATAACTTTTTAGGATTTTTTGATAAAATTTCTTCTGTAAGATTTCCAGTTCCTGGACCCACTTCAAGAACAATGTCATTTTTTTTTATATCACCTGTATTTACAATAATATTGACGATATTTTTATCAGTTAAAAAATTTTGTCCTAAGCTTTTTTTAGGATTTTTTACCTTCATTTAATTTTGTTAAAAAAAGCAATTGAAGAAATTAAAGATTGCGGATTAGATTTATTTTTTCCTATCATCAAATAATTTGTACCATGATCAGGAGATACTCTTAAAAAAGACAAGCCCAAAGTTAAATTTATAGCATTGAAGTTAAATATTGTTTTCATTGGTACAAGAACTTGGTCATGATACATTCCAATAACAATATCATAATGGTTTATATTTTGTTTTGAAAAAAAAGTATCTGCTGAAAATGGTCCATTTATAATAATTTTATTTTTAACTAAATAATTAATTGAAGGTATAATAATTTTTTTTTCTTCACTTACATTTTCAATGGATTCACAATGAGGATTTAAACCCAAAACCGCAAATTTTGGTTTTTTTTTAAGAATTTTTTTATAGAAATTATTTATATTGATTACATCATTTATAATTTTTCTTTTATTTAATTTTTTACTTACCTGATTAATAGGAAGATGTGTAGTAATAGGACAAACTGAAAAGTTGGGATTATATATCAACATAGTAGGTTTTGTTTTAGTTTTAGTTTTGTTTGACAAATATTCCGTAATACCTAAATGTTTTTTTTTTAAAAAATGAGTTTTAGAAATAGGACCATTTATTAATCCAACTGCAGATTTTTTTTTTAATAATTTTAAAGCAGTTTTAAAACAATTATTAATGTATAAATTTGACCTATCAGAAATTTCGGTAAAAGATTTTTTAAAATTGTAATTAACATTAATAATATTTATTAAATTTTTTTTTAAATTAAAATTATGTGACTTTATATTTTCTATATTGTTAATTTTAATTGAATATTTAAGTGATTTCATTTGTGCTTTTAACAAATTTGTCGATCCAATTAACAAAATAGGGTTATTAGATTTTTGAAAAATTTTTTTTTTAAAAGCTTTAAATAATAATTCTGTAAAAACACTATTAGGTTCACCAAGCACTACTAATAAAGGATTATTTTTCACTAATGAATGTATTTTGTTTAATCTTGTTATAATAAATTAAGGAAAATTGATTTAATTGTCTATTTTTTTCTTCAATTATTCTTTTTTTTATAGCGTTATCAAGATCTATCTTTAATTTTTTTTCTCTCTTATTATTTAATTTAATTAAAAGATATCCACCGTTGGTTTGAATTGGCCCTGTTAGTTTTCCAATATCAATAATTTTTATTTGATTTAACATTTTTTCATGCAATTGAGTTTGATCAACCCATCCTATTTTTCCACCAAATTTAGAACTATCACTTATGCTAAATATATTTGCACTATTTTCAAAACCAGAATTATTAATATTTTCTAATATTAAATTATATTTATCAGTTAAATTTTCGTTACTTTTAAGTTCAAAAAGTATCTCACTTAAGTTGTATTCAATCACAGAATTTTTTTGTTTTTCAATTTTTTTCCTAATTTCTTTCTTGTCAATTTGGATTTGATTAATAAATTTTTTATAAATTAATTCATTCCAAAGAGTTTCTATTTTTAGTTTTTCTTTAATATCAGAAATTTTTAAGTTATAATTTGATAAATAATTAATAAATTCTTTTTCGTTTTCAAAATTTAATTTTTTATAAAAATCATTAAGTATTTGTTCAATGTATTTATCTGATTCATTAAAATCAAAATATTTTATTAACTCATTTTTTTTAATTTTTTCTCTAATTAAAGATTCTTTGGCTAATTGTTTAAGTTGGTTTTTAGGAATATTTTTTAAATTATTATTTAAAGCTATTAGATAATTTTGTTCATTTTTAAAATCGATATTAGTTAATATTTCATTACCTATTTGTAATTCAATTATGACTTTTTGTTCTGCTTTTGAGTAATCTATAAATAAAATAAATATTAGCAGTACATAGAATAATTTCTTTATGTTCATTTTTTATTTAGCTATTGATGGAGAATTAATTTTTCCAAATGGAATTATTTTTACAGAAAAAAATAAATTTTCTTCTGGCTTTAAATCTCCATCAGAATAGTAGTTTTTGTTATATTCAATTGCAGCAGTCAAACAATCGTTCTCGTATTCATAAATTAAATTATAATAATTAGCAATATTTTGATCTAAGTTTTTTGACGTTTCAAAACTAATTGAATTATTTTTATCAAAATTAAATTTAGTATTATTTTTTATATAACTATCTTGATTTAGATAGTTATCTTCTTCCAAATATTCAAAACTAGTTACAAAATTATTTATTGTAATATTTGTTTCAATTAAATCATAATTAGATTCTTCAAGGTTTTTATCCAAAGAGAATTGATAACTTAAATCAAAAAATTTTGAAGGTATAAATTCAAAAGTACCTATCAAATCCGATCTTTTTTCTGAAATTCCATGGATTTTTGGCAAATCTGGATTTTCATTTAGTCTCAATATACTTCCTAAAGACAGATTTATATAATCTTGATCTTTTCTGTTTCTTGATGAATATTCTATTCCAAGCGTTATAGACTCACCACCTTCTACAGCCTTATCATCTATTCGGTCAACTGAAAAAATAGTATCATATCCTATTTCTTTGTTTAAATTTGAATTATTTTTTGTTGAATTGGGGCTGTACCTAAAAGAAATTTTTGGTGTTAAATAATTATTAAAATTTTCACTTTCTTTTTTCAACGGCAAACTAGATTCAATTATTGCTGTAGATAATAATTTTTGATCTGTTCCGCTTTTAAAATTATTAGAATTATTAGAATTAGAATTTAAATTTCTAATTAAAAATTTGTAATTATTTTGCAAACCATCAATAGCAGAGTCTGCAAACAGGTAGGAGTTAAATAACAAATCATTGATCAAAATTGTTTCATCAGCGTTTGTATTATAATTTTTTTGAAAACCTTTCGCGCTAAATAAAAGCTCTCCATTTAATTCATTATTATAAGATAGATTCTTTTCGTAATTAAAATTTGGATAAATATATTCATATCTACTGGTTTTATCTTTATTTAAGTGCTCATAAACTTCAAAAGTTATGTCAAGCGAAGAATCGTTATTAAAATAGTCATACTTAACATAGGAATGCAATGTTGAATTATCTTCCATTATAGAAGACTTAATATTATTTTTTTTTAAATAATTATCATTTGAAACAGATTCTAAATGGAAGTCTAAAATGTTATTTTGTTTTTTTGAAGAGACATCAGCAAAAAAATGATTTTTTGTATTTGAACTATCTTTATTAAAGCTAAAATCTAAAACTAAATCGGAATTTTTATTTGCTTGTCTATATTCTGTTTGAAGTAATATTTCATTATCAAAAAATAACCTTGGGTAAAAAGTTATGTCTTTCCTGTCAGAAATGACTTTGTAATAAGGTATTTGTAATGATGTGCCAGAATTGTTTGAAGCTTGGAAACTAGGCATTAAGAATCCTGATTGACGTTTTACAGTTGGATCAGGATGGAAAAAATATGGAAAATATAAAATTGGCTTATCGTATATTTTAAGCCATGCATTTTTATATTCTAACTTTTTTTCTTTTTTTTTGTGAGTCACTTCTTCTGCATATATTGACCAAGGTGGGCATTTATCTTTTTTCTGGTTACATGTGGTAAAACTACCTTTATATACTTTCGTTTGGTTATTTTCAGAAACAATACTATTCGCTTTTAGTCTTGGATTATTTTCATTATTTCCAAATAGCGAATCTTCAAAATCGATAGATACGTTTGAACCTAAAAATTTTTTATCATTTAAATTTATTACAGCAAAACTCAAATAATATTTATTATTTATATTATCATGAAAGGAAAGATCTTTTGCTTTGAGTATATTTGTATTTATATTTAATTTAAATTTGTCAGCAAAAAAAATGTTGTTATTTAAATCTTTAATTTTAGTTTTTTTGTCAGAATAAATTTCAAAAATATTTCTTTCATAAATCAAATCTTCACCTTCTAAAAAAAAATTTTGTTTAATTATTGAATTTGTTTTTCCTATAGATACTATTTTTTCTAAATTTTTATAGTAAATAAATTTTTTTCCTTCGCTATTAATATTATTTTTTTTGTCAATTATTTTTACTTCTCCATTTAGTTTTAAAATTAGATTTTCTTTATCATAAATTAATTCATTAGTTGTAATCTCAATACCATCATTAGAAATAATTTTTACACCATTTTTTGCTTCAATTAAATTTCCTTTATTTAAAATATTTATTTTAGAAGATTCAATGTTGAATTGTTCAGCATTTAAAATGCCCTGTAAAATAAAAAATACAAATAAAATGTTTATTAAAAATCTATATTTCATTAATTCTAATCAGTAAAATTGTACAGAGCAAAATCAAAATAATCATCGGGCCACTTATTGATAAAATTAGAGATGTATTTTCTGTTATGCCTAATAAATTAAAAAAATATATAATGTAGTAAATTAATACTGACAATATAATTCCTATAGATAAATTAAAAAATTTTGATCTATTGTATTTGAAATTTAAAATTAGTATTGATCCTAAAGTAGTCATAATTGATAAAAGTATTGGGAATGAATACAATTTATACAAGTGGGACTTTATCTCAATGTTCGATAATCCAAGTTTTTTATAATCTTTAGATAGATCAATTAATTGTAAAATGTTTAATGATGTTAGATTAGAAAATATGCTATTCAATTTTTTTCTATTAAAATTTGTATTTATTAATAATTTTTTTAAATTTTCTTTCTTTCCATCATTATAAAATATTTTAACATTTTTTAATTTCCATTCGTTAAGTTCAATGTCAGCTTCTTCAGAAACAATAATACTTTTTAAGTTAAATTTTTCATCTAATTGATTAATTGTAACATTTTTTAATTTAGTATTATCAAATTCGTCAGCATTTATAATGTATTTGTTTTCAGCATACTCATCTTTAATCCATAAGCCATTATCATTTATTACGGCCAAATACTTGTTATCATTAGTAAATTTATTTTTGATCGTTAAATAGTTGTGTTTTAAATTTGATGAAAATGTGTAAAAAAATATTGTAATAAAAAAACCTAATATTAATGATAAAAAAATTAACAATTTTATTAATGAAAAATTATCTATTCCAGTAACTTTTAGTAAATTTAATTCTTCATTTTCTTGAATATTTATAAAAAGTAATTGAGAAGAAATCAAAAAAATAAAAGGAAAAATTTCGAATAGAATAGAAGGTGTATTTAAAAAAGTTAAAAGTATAGGATAATAAATATTAACATTATATTTTTCTAAAAAAATAATTTCTTCTAAGATATTTAAAAAAAAACCTAATATAAAAAAGATTAAAGTGACTACAAAAAAATAAGATAAAAAAGATTTTATTATGTATGACTTATATATTTGTAGTTTCATAATTTTTTAAATTTTTTTGAAATGTTAAGGGTAAAATAACTTAATAGAATTAATAAAAATGGTATTGTAACGATAGATGATTTAAATAAATTAAAAAATGTCAATAAATTACTTGAAGCTTCTGAAAAAATTATAAATATAAACCCTAACAAAAAAATCACACTTTTAAATTTAAAAAAATCAAATTGCGTTTTTGATTTTATTATCAAGCATCCTGCAATAAATGCAGAAATAATAATGTAGAATGGTACTATCAATCTTTTGTACATTTCTTTAAAAACAGCATTTATAGAGCTTTCATCACATCTAAAAAATTCTTCAAAAAAACCTTTATTATAATTTATGAATGAACTTATACATTCAACCAGTTTTCTCGAATCAGTTTCTTGAATTTTTGGAAATATTGTCGATTTGGTTTCAAACTTAGATAAGTTAAATTCTGATTTTTTAAATTTAATTATATTTGTATTTTTAGTGTCTAAATTTATAATATTACCATTATAAAGGATTAAATAATAAGAATTATTTTTTTTAACCAATATTCCTTCTTTAGCACTTATTATTTGCGCTTTATTTTCTTTGTAATTTTCTCTAATAAAAATATTTTTTATTAAGCCGCTATTTGTTTTTTTTTCTACAAATATAGTTAAGTCTTGCGCCGTATCATTAAAATGTTGAGTTTTTATTAATGATGGAAAGTAATCAATATTAGATTCTCTAATAAATGATTTTGCTAAACTTTGTGTTTTAGGAACTATAACTATATTTAAAATAATGCTGATAAAAAAATATAAAATTGAAAACTTTATTAATTTATTAATAAATTCAGTTTTTTTTATACCATGTGTCCAAAAAATTAAAATTTCATTGTTTTCTTCATATTTTGAGAGAGTAAAAAAAACAGAAATGAAGAAAACAAATAAGACTAAATTGCTAAATATTTTTGGAAGAGATAATAATGAAAACATAAAATATACCTTAAAGCTATGCCCATCTTCAGATACAAAATCTAAATAGTTAACTGATTGAATTACCCAAACAATTATAGTTAAAGAAAGAGAAGTAATTAAAAAGAAGGAGGTTATATCTTTAAAAATATTTCTAAATATTAATTTTTTCATTGAAATTTATTATTTTGATACATATATACATTTCAACCTATACTATATTTAATATAAATGACTTTAAAAATAAATTATTTAGATGCTAAAAAAAGCCTATCCAAGAATAACGCCTTATTTTTAGATAGAGATACTAAAATTTCAGAATTTAAGGGTTTTTTTGACGATAAAACAAATCAAAAAATAGTTAATTATTTAAAAAAAAGCAAAAATATTAAAAAAAGTAAAATTGATTTTATCAATATTGATTTTGATAAAAAACTTTTAACCATATTATTAGTCAACAAGGAGGATGAACAACATTCAGAAAAATTAGGTGCTAAATTTTATGATTATATTAAAAATAATGAAATTGAGAATGTAACTTTATTTGGTTCTAATTTTGCATCAATAAAAAACAAAATTTTTTTAAATGAATTTTTACATGGAGCTCAATTAAAAGCTTATGAATTTAATTTATATAAAACAAAAAAAACTAAAAAAATAATAAATATTAATATTTTAAAAAGTAAAAACCAGATTAATTTAAAAAAAAAATATAGATTAGATGCAGTTTTAAATGGTGTTAATTTTACAAAAGATCTGGTTTCAGAGCCAGGAAATATTTTGCATCCAGATGAATACGTAAAAAGATTGATCAAGTTAAAAAAGTTTGGATTAAAAGTAACTGTCTATAATAAAAAAAAATTAAAAAAATTAGGATGTAATGCTTTACTTGGAGTTGGACAAGGAAGTATTAGAGGATCTTATCTTGTAACCATCGAATGGAAAGGAAATAAATCTAAATCAAAACCTTTAGCATTTGTTGGAAAAGGAGTTTGTTTTGATACTGGTGGAATTTCTTTAAAACCAGCTAGGTTTATGGAAGATATGACATATGATATGGCAGGTTCTGCAGTTGTTGTAGGATTAATGAAAAGTTTTGCGCTAAGAAAAGCAAAAATAAATGCAGTAGGTGTTGTTGGTCTTGTTGAAAATATGCCAGGAGGTAACGCTCAAAGACCTGGAGATATTGTAAAATCCTATAGCGGAAAAACTATAGAGATATTAAACACTGATGCAGAAGGAAGATTGGTATTAGCAGACGCTTTATCTTTTACTGAAAAAAAATTTAAACCTAATTTTATTGTCGACTTAGCAACTTTAACAGGAGCTATAATTGTTTCATTGGGATCAGAATATGCAGGACTTTTTTCAAACGACGACAAACTATCAAAACAGATTTATGATGCTGGAGAAAAAGTTGATGAAAAAGTATGGAGGTTACCTTTACATAAAAACTACGATAAACTTATGGAATCTAAAAATGCAGACATGCAAAATATAAATTATGTGGGTGGTGCTGGCTCAACAACAGCTGCACAATTTTTACAAAGATTTATTATTAACAAAACACCATGGGTTCATCTTGACATAGCTGGAATGGCTTTTTCAAAATACGCGGGAGCTCTAAACTCGTGGGGAGCAACTGGATATGGCGTCAGATTATTAAATAAATTTGTGGAGGAAAATTATGAATAGTATTGAACAGACACTTTCAATAATAAAACCAGATGCTGTTGAGAGAAATCTTGACAATGAGATTAAACAAGAATTCAAAAATAACAATTTTAATATAATAAAGGAAAAAAAAATTAAACTTGAAAAACATGAGGCTGAAAAATTTTATCAAGTTCACCAATCAAAGCCATTTTATAATGACTTATGTTCATATTTATCTTCAGGCCCAATTTATGTTATGATACTTGAAAAGGGAAATGCAGTTTTAGAGAATAGAAAGTTAATGGGAGCAACAGATCCAGCAAAAGCAGAAGAGGGAACATTAAGAAAAAAATATGGAATTTCTATAGACAAGAACTCAGTTCATGGGTCAGATAGTCAAGAAAATGCAAAAATTGAAATAGAATTTTTTTTTAAAGATTAGTTGATAAAAACTTTTTTAAAGCTATTGGATACAATTCATTTTCTATTTTAATCAATCTTTTTGCTAAAGATTTTTCATCATCATTTTTTAATACTTTAATTTTTTTCTGAAGAATTATTTTTCCAGAATCCAGTTTAGGATTAACCAAATGAATTGTACATCCTGAAAATTTTTCTTTATTCATTATAACTCTTTTGTGAGTGTCTAGACCTTTATATTTTGGAAGTAGAGATGGATGAATATTTAAAATTTTGCCACTATACTTATTTATAATTTTTTTTGAAATTATTTTCATAAAACCTGCCAAGCATATAAAATTAATGTTATTTTTTTTAAGATTTGTCAAAATTTTATCTTCTGCTTTATTTTTATTTAAATAATTAACAATTAAACATTTAATCTTATATTTTTTAGCAATAACCAAACCTTTTGCTTTTTTATTATTGCTTACAACTAAAGATATTTTTATTTTAGAGTTTTTTTTTTGAGAGAATTTTATAAGAGATTTTAGGTTGGTGCCTCTTCCTGATATAAAAACACAAACTTTTAATCTTTTTTTACCATTTAATTTTTCCATTTAAATCAACTTTTTTTTTTCCATTAATTATTTTTCCTATAACATAAGGTTGAAAATTTTTTGAAAAATTTTTTTTTATTTTTTTTAAATTTTTTGGTTTAGCAATTATACAGAAACCAACTCCACAATTAAAAGTTTTTATAATTTCTTCATCAACAACTCCTTGTGAATGAATCCATTTGAAAATTTTATTTGGTTTTATATTTCCTAAATCAATATTTGCTGAAAAATTTTTTGGTAAAATTCTTTTAATATTTTCTACTATTCCACCTCCAGTAATATTAGCACAACTATTTATTAATTTTTTGCTAATTAAATTTAATACTTCTCTTACATAAATTTTTGTGGGTCTAATTAACTCTTTTTTTAAAAATTTACTTTTCTTTAGATGAATTTTTTTTTTTTTTAATATATGCCTCACCAAAGAGTATCCATTTGAATGAATACCGCTAGAAGGTACTGCAAGTATCAAATCATTTAATTTAATTTTTGATTTATTTAAAATTTTTTTTTTATCCACTATACCCACTGAAAATCCTGCGATATCAAATTTTCCTTTTGAATAAGTTCCTGGCATTTCTGCAGTTTCTCCACCAACCAGCTCACATTTAGATATTTTACATCCTTTAATTATGCCTTTAATTATTTTTTTTAATTTTATTGTCTCAACTTTGTTTATTGAAATATAGTCCAAAAAAATAAGTGGTGTAGCACCTTGAACTATCAGATCATTCACACACATAGCGACAAGGTCTATCCCAATTGTATCAAACTTACTTAATTCATTTGCAATTTCAATTTTAGTTCCAACACCATCAGTACTTGCCACAAGTTGTGGATTTTTAATATTTCTAGGTATATTTGTTATAGAGCCAAACCCACCTATATTTTGAAAATTCTTACTATTTCTCCTTTTTTTTGATATCGAAGATATAAATTTTACAAAATTATCAGCAGCTTTAATATTAACTCCACTCTTTTCATATGTTAAGCTATTATTTTTCATATATGTGCAAAATTTTAATAAAAAAAAAAAAATTTAATATTTCAATTTATATATTGTTTTTATTTTTGATAATATTTTTTACAAAGTTTTCCACAATTTCTGCCAATGCAAACTCTTATAAAATACTGAATTTGGAGATTTCAAAACCTTATGACAATAATTTTAATAAAGAAAAAGTGATTGATATAGCATTTAAAAAAGCTTTTGAACAAATAGTTTTAAGAATTACTACTCTTAAAAAGGATGAAATAAGCAAATTAATCAATTTAAAAAATATTTATGGGTTGATTGAATCTTTTTCAATAGTCGATGAAAAATTTATTGATAACAAATATATATCAAAGTTTGAAGTAGAGTTTAACAAAAGACTATTGTTTAATTTCTTAGAAAGAAAAAATATCTCTCCGTCAATTCCAAAAGAAAAAAATTTACTTTTGATACCCATTTTAATTAATAGTAAAAAAAATCAGATATTATTATTTTCTGAAAATATTTTTTATGTAAATTGGAATAATTTTAATGAAGAGTATTTTCTTTTAAATTATATTTTGCCCAATGAAGATTTAGAAGATATAGGTATAATAAAAAAAAATATCAATAATATAGAAGAATATAATTTTAAAGAAATAGTATCTAAATACGCAATTGATGATTACATAATATTAATATTATTTCAAAAAGAAAAAAATTTTAATGCATTAATTAAATCCAATTTAAATAATAAATTAATTATATCTAATAAAAAGTTTGATTGGCATGAAAACCAGTCTTTAGACAATATAATTAATGATTTAAAGATAGAATTTGAGAATCAGTGGAAAAAATTAAACATAATAAATGTATCAATTAAATTACCAATTACACTTTCGGCAAATTCAAAAAATTATAATTTAATTAAAGATCTAGAAAAAAAACTTTACAATTTAGACTTAGTCTCAAATTATTATATTGATAGTTTTTCTAATGATAAAATAATTTATAAAATAATTTATAATAGCACACCAGATAAGTTTATAAGTGAATTTGCAAATAGCACTATTGAATTAGATACAAGTAATTCAATTTGGATGGTAAAATGAAAAATCTAAATCAATTGTTATTAAATTTTAAACATAAACAAAACTTTAATTATAGTGACTTTTATGTGAGCAAGAGCAACTATTATGCTTTTCAACTAATAGAAAAATGGCCAAAGTGGGAGAAAAATATTTTAAATATATATGGAGAAAAACATAGCGGAAAAACTCACCTCGCAAATATTTTTCTAAACAAAAATCGTGGAATTAAAGTTAATGAAAAAGAAATAAATAATGAACTTTTTAAAAAATTTAAACTATTCGAAAATATAATAATCGATAACTATGACAATAAATGTGATGAAAAAATAATGTATTCGATTTTCAATTTAGTTGATCAGGACAATAAATATTTAATTATTAATTCAATAAATCCTATAAATGAAATTAATTTTAAATTAAATGATTTAAAATCAAGATCAAAAAACTGTTTATTTGCTCAAATTGATTATCCAGATGATGAATTGATGTTTGCAATTATACTAAAAAGTTTTTCTGATAGACAAATTCAAATTGATAAAAAACTAATTGATTTCATTATTAAAAGAATTGACAGATCATATGGTAAAATTGCTGATTTTATATATAAAGTTGATGAACTTAGTTTAAAAAAAAAAAAGGCAATAGATTTAAAAACAATTAAAGAAATTTTATAGGCAATTAATTGAATAAATATAGAAGTCATACGTGTGGAGAATTAGCTAGCAAGGATAAAGATAAAAATATTTCCTTGAGCGGGTGGATAAATAAAAAAAGAGATCATGGAAATTTGGTTTTTTTAGATTTGAGAGATAATTATGGAGTAACCCAATGTGTAATAGAAAATAGCCACAAAAAATTTAAAGAATTAGAAAAATTACCTTTGGAAACAGTGGTAAAAGTTGACGGAAAGGTATTAGAAAGAAGCAAAGATACAATTAACAAAGATTTAAATACCGGTGAAATAGAAATTTCAATAATTTCATATGAAGTCCTGGGCAAGACAAAGGAATTACCATTGCCAGTTTTTTCCGATCAAGAATATGCAGAAGAAATTAGACTAAAATATAGATTTTTAGATTTAAGAAGAAAAAAAATTCATCAAAATATAATTTTAAGATCAAAAGTTATTACTTACATTAGATCTGAAATGCAAAAATTTGGATTCTTAGAATTTCAAACTCCTATTTTAACCTCATCAAGTCCTGAAGGAGCTAGAGATTTTTTAGTTCCGAGTAGACTAAATCCAGGAAAATTTTATGCACTACCGCAGGCACCACAACAATTTAAACAACTTATAATGGTTTCTGGATTTGATAAATATTTTCAGATAGCACCATGTTTCAGAGATGAAGATGCTAGAGCAGATAGAAGTCCAGGTGAATTTTACCAATTAGACCTAGAAATGTCTTTTGTAGAACAAGAAGATATTTTTGCAGTAGTAGAAAAATTAATGATAAGTGTTTTTAAAAAATTTTCAGATAAAAAAATGCTATATGAAAAATTTCCTAAAATAACTTATTCAGATACAATGTTAAAATACGGAACTGACAAACCTGATTTAAGAAACCCTTTAATTATTAATGACTTAACAGAAATATTTAAAAGAGATGACGTAAGTTTTGATATTTTCAAAAAACTTGTAAAAAAAGGATCTATTGTTCGAGGAATAGTTACAAAAAAAACCAAAGATAAACCAAGAAGTTTTTTTGATGGTATAGATAAATGGGCAAAAGAAGAAGGAGCTTCTGGATTGGCTTATTTTACTATTGAAAAAGATTCCGAAATTAAAGCAAAAGGACCAGTAGGAAAGTTTTTTAGCCCAGATGCAATAAATGAAATAATGAAAATATCAAATGCAGAAGTAGGAGACAGTGTTTTTTTAGCATGCGCAAAAGTTAAAGAAGTAGAAAAAATTCTTTCGAATGCAAGAGACAAAATAGCAAATGAACTAAAATTAATTGATCATGATACCTTTGCATTCTGTTGGATTGTTGATTATCCAATGTTCGAAGAAGATGAAAAATCAAAAAAAATTATTTTTAGTCATAACCCTTTTTCTATGCCTCAAAGTGATGTAAAAAATTTAGACTTATCAAAACCATTAGAGATTAAAGCTTATCAATATGATATTGTTTGCAATGGAATAGAGTTATCATCTGGAGCAATTAGAAACCATATTCCTGAATTAATGTATAAATTATTTTTAGTTGCTGGGTATGATAAAAAAAAAGTAGATGAAAAATTTAGTGGAATGATTAATGCTTTAAGCTACGGAGCTCCTCCTCATGGTGGAATAGCACCGGGTATAGATAGAATAGTAATGTTATTAGCTGGAGAAAAAAATATAAGAGAAGTTACAATGTTTCCAATGAACCAAAATGCTCAAGATTTGATGATGAATGCTCCATCTGAGATAAACGACGAGCAATTAAAAGAACTAAATTTATTGATTAAAAAAAATAAGTAATTATTTTTTTCCTTTTAAGTTAATTCTTATATCAGATAGATCTACTAATTTTTTTTTGTAATTACTTCTTAAAAATCCTTTACTTGATATATCTTTAACAATTTTTAATAGTTGATTATGATCATCATTTATATCTTCAGATTTTTCATTGACTTGTTTTTCAGAGCCACCAATCGATGGAGTGTGAGCAAGGTCTTCTCTGTTTAAATAAGAAATTGCTAATTCTCTAAATATATAGTCTAGAATTGATGTTGCGCTCAAAATTCTATCATTCCCATGTACTTTGCCCGATGGTTCGAATTTAGTTCCAACATATGCACTAACAAACTCATCCAAAGGAACTCCATATTGCAAACCTAGTGATATAGCGATAGCAAAATTATTCATTAAAGCCTTTACTAACTCTCCTTCTTTGCTTGTATCGATAAATATTTCTCCTATTTTACCATCATCATACTCGCCAGTGTGAAGATATACTTTATGATCTCCAATTGTTACTTTTTGTATATATCCTTTTCTTCTGTCTGGCATACTAAATCGTTTATTACTTTCATTAATATTATTTTTTGAACTAAAATTATTAATTAATGGGTTAGACTGTATTTCTGATACCAAATCTATTTTTTTATTATCTTGCTTGCTTATTTCCGAAACTTTTGAGAGTTTATCTAAATTTTTAGTTTTCCTATTATCTAGCTTAACATCGATTATTTCAAATTTACCATCATCTCTTTTTTCTAAACTTTTAAGCTCTGTATCATTAATTTTATCCAAATAATGGCTAACTTTAAAAGTACAATTGTAGTATGTTTCAACAAGATATTTTGCCATATTTACTATTAATAAATTTTTTTTGAGTCTTATTATAAATATTATATATACAAATTATAATTTTAGTCTAATTTATTTTTTACAATTTTAAATTGAATAATAATTAAAAAATTTATGTTGACACTATTTAAAGAAATTTTTACCTGGTGGAATCACCAGACACTGGGAACGAGATTTACTGTATTTTTTTTTGGAAAATTTGTTGGAAAAGATAAATTTGGAAATAAATACTACCAAACAAAAAATGACAAAAGATTTGTAATTTATAATGGTGAAGTAGATGCATCAAAGATTTCAAACGAATGGTATTCTTGGATGCATTTTACTCCCAATAAAATTGAAAATAATCATGATTTAGAAAAATATGATTGGCAAAAAGAACACAAGCCAAATTTAACAGGATCTAATAAAGCGTATACCCCTAAAGGCAATACAGATGCAATTAAAAAAAAATACAATACTTGGAAAAATTAAAATATTTAAAATTTTTTATTTTATCCTTTTAATTTTATTTTTTAATAACAAATCTTTTGCTAATGAAGTTAATTTTGTTGAAATTAAAATCTTAGACAAAGTAAGTTCAAAAACTAGTCAATTATCTTTAAACATAAGAGAAGAAAAAAAATTTGAAAATTTAATTATTAAAATTTTAAAATGTAAAAATTCAGAATTCGATGACAATCCAGAAGTTACAGCTTATATGCAAGTTCAAGATATTACGTTAAATAACAACGACAAAGTTTTTGTTTTTAATGGGTGGACTTTTTCATCAAGTCCCTCAATAAGTTTATTTGATCATCCTGTATATGATATTTGGCTAATTAAATGTTATTAAATAATTTTTTCTTTATCTAACCAAGAAACATTAAAATCAGATTTAATAAATTTTGAGTGATCTAGCAGTTTTTTATGTAAATCAATTGTTGTTGTAATACCTTCTATTACAAATTCATCCAAAGATCTTTTCATTCTTTGAATAGCTTCAGTTCTATTTCTTCCATGGCAAATTAATTTGCAAACCATACTGTCATAATAAGGAGTAATTTTGTATCCTTGGTATATTGAACCATCAACTCTTGTTCTAAAGCCAGAAGGTTGGTGACACATTGTAATTTTTCCAGGAGAAGGTTGAAAATTTTTGCTAGGATCTTCTGCATTTATTCTACATTCAATTGCATGTCCTCTTGGAGCAATATCGCTTTGTTTAAGGGCAGTTTCACCAGAAAATGCAATGTATATTTGTTCTTTTATAATATCTATGCCGGTAACAACTTCTGTAACTGGGTGCTCAACTTGAATCCTAGTATTCATTTCTAGAAAAAAAAATTTTCCATCTTCATAAATAAACTCTACTGTCCCTGCGCCTTCATAACCAATTTTACTTACCATGTTTACGGTTTTTTCAAATAAATCTTTTCTTATACTATCGTTTAAAATAGGACTAGGCGTTTCTTCAATTAATTTTTGATGGCGTCTTTGAACAGAACAGTCTCTTTCATGTAAATGAATAGTTCTATTTTTTCCAGACAAAACTTGTACTTCGATATGACGAGGATTTTGAAAAAATTTTTCTATATATATTTCGTCATTACCAAAATATTTTTGAGCTTCTGATTTAGCTGTTGAGAACAAATCATCAAAATCAGATTCTTTGTAAACTATTTTCATTCCTTTACCTCCACCTCCAGCAGAGGCTTTTATTAAAACTGGAAAACCAATTTTTTTAGAAATTTCTTTAGCTTGAGTTTTATTTTTTACTCCACCATCAGAACCCTCAATAACAGGAAGACCATATTTTTTAGCAATTTTTTTTGCTTGTATTTTGTCTCCCATCATTTGAATTAATTTTGAAGAGGGACCAATAAATTTAATTTTATAATCTTCTAAAATTTTTGCAAATTCTGGATTTTCCGATAAAAAACCATAACCAGGATGAACAGCTTCTGCGCTTGTTAGTTCGATCGCAGACATTATTGCTGGAATATTTAAATAACTATTTAAAGGTTGATAAGTTCCTACACAAACACTTTCATCCGCTAATCTTACATGCATGCTGGCCCTATCAACATCTGAATGAATAGCTACAGTTGAAATTCCCCATTCTTTACAAGCTCTAATAACTCTGACAGCAATCTCACCTCGATTGGCAATTAATATTTTTTTAAACATTACTCAAGAATTATAATTTTTTGATCAAACTCGATTGCTTGACCATCCTCAACACAAATTTCTTTAACTACACCATCTGATGTTGAAGGAACATGATTCATTGTTTTCATAGCCTCTATAATCATAACAGTGTCTCCTTTTTTTACTTTTTTTCCTACTTCGGTAAATTTTTTACCTCCTGGCTCTGCTGCAAGATAGGCAGTTCCGACTAATGGACTTTTTACAATTATTTTTTCTGATAAATCTATTTCTTCTTCTATAATGTTATCTTTGCTTTCAATATCAATAGCTTTTAATGATTTTTTTAAATCTTCTAAAACTTGAATTAATTTAACTACAATTTTTTTATCTATTTCCATTTTTTAGCAATTCTTGCACTGCATTTATGGCCAAAATATAACCATTTGATCCAAGACCACAAATAATTCCAGTTACAACATTGCTTATAAGTGATTTTTGTCTAAATTCTTCTCTTTTGTATATATTTGAAATGTGTAATTCTATAATTGGCTTTTTAAATATATCTAGCGCATCACGGATAGATACAGATGTATGAGTATATCCAGCTGCATTTATAATTATAGCATTGTACTCTTTTCTGGCATCCTGTATTTTAGTTACTATCTCTCCTTCTAAATTTGATTGAAAAAAATCTAACTTTAGTCCTATTTTTTTTGAGTGCTCTATACATATATTTTTTAAATCATTAAATGTAATTTTTCCATATTTGGATTGTTCTCTTTCACCTAATAGATTAAGATTTGGACCATTTATAATTATTATATTATTCACAATAAGTTTATAATGCATGAAATTTAAAAATAAAATAAAAATTAATGTAAATGGAAAAAAGGTTATATTTAATAAGAATGAGTCAATTGAAATATTAATTAAAAAACTCAAAATACCTTTAAATAAAGTGGCAATAGAATTAAATAAAAAAATTTTGGATAAAAGAAAAATTAAAAAAATTAAGTTAAACGATAATGACAATATTGAAATAGTTCATTTTATAGGCGGTGGTTGATGAAAAAAATAGATTTCCTTAAAATTGCAAAAAAAAAACTTAATTCAAGACTTATAGTTGGCACAGGAAAATATAAAAATATGACAGAATGTGCAAAAGTAATAAAAATTTCTGGAGCAGAAATGGTTACTGTTGCTGTAAGAAGAGTAAATATAGTTGATAAAAAAAAACCACTTTTGATGGATTATATTGATCCAAAAAAAATAACTTACCTACCTAATACCGCAGGATGTTTTAGTTCAGATGAAGCTTTAAGAACATTAAGACTCGCAAGAGAAATTGGTGGCTGGAAATTAGTAAAATTAGAAGTGTTGGGAGACAAAAAAAGCTTACTACCTGACATGATAGAAACTTTAAAATCTACAGAAGTGCTAACTAGAGAAGGATTTAAAGTAATGGTTTATTGCAATGACGATCCATTAATGGCAAAAAGATTAGAAAATGTTGGAGCATGTGCAATAATGCCTTTGGCTGCTCCTATAGGTTCAGGAATGGGCATACAGAATAAATTAAATATTAAAATCATAAGAAAACAAACACAACTTCCATTAATTATAGATGCTGGTATTGGAACAGCTTCTGATGCGTCAATAGCAATGGAAATAGGTTGTGATGGAGTATTAATAAATACTGCAATTGCTAAAGCAAGAAACCCTTGTCAAATGGCAGAAGCTATGAAGTATGCTGTCTTATCAGGAAGAAAATCATATTTATCAGGAAGAATAAAAAAAAATATTTTTGGAAATGCCTCTACTACTGATGAAGGATTAATTTAATTTTTTGATTTTATTTTTTTCTTTTTGTAATATTTTTTCTTTTTGAACTTTATTTTATTTATATTATAATTTTTTACTTCAGGTTTTAAAATTTGTAATTTTTTTAAACTAGAAATTTTTTCTATTTTTTCGATAGTTTTGTTTGTTTTTGATAAAAATTCAATTTCATAATCATCAAGTCCAAGTGAATTATTTTCAAATAAATTAATTTCAATTTTATTTTTTCTTTTAAAATAATTGAAGTCGTCGATATAATTTTCTTTTATGAAATTATTAACTTTATCGTTAAGATTTATTTTTATTATTTTTGCATTGTATTCTAAAGTTTTTAATTCAATTAATTTGATAATTTTTAGTGCAAAAGTCTCATTTGATAATTTTAAATTCCATTTAATACTACTTTCTCTCAATCTTTGTCTCGACATTTCAAGAAGTCCGAAATTGCTTATTCTTCCTATTTGAATTCTAGCTCTATCAGTTCTACACTTATCTTTTAATTTTCTTTCAACTAATCTTTTGTTTGAATAGTTTAGCATATCTATAAAATCTATTATTATTAACCCAGACAAGTCTCTTAATTTAATTTGTCTTGAAATTTCTTCTGCCGCTTCTAGATTGGTATCAAGCGCAGTACTTTCTATATTTTTTTGTTTAATTGAACTACCTGAGTTTACATCAATTGAAACCAAAGCTTCAGTTGGATTTATTACCAAATATCCTCCAGATTTTAGTTTTACTTCTGTTTCAAAAATTTGAAATAATTTAGATTCTATTTTTTCCTTAAAAAAAAGTGGTAGTTTATCTCGATATTTTTTTATTTTTTTTACATTATTTGGCATAACTAGTTTCATATAGCTTTTTGCCTTTTGGTAGCCTTCGTTACCTTCAACAATTACATTTTGTGTTTTATCATCGTACATATCTCTTATTGACCTTTTTATGATATCACTTTCTTTATGAATTAAATTTGGTGCAATTGAATTAATTGCATTATCTTTAATTGAATTCCAAATATTGATTAAATTGTTTAAATCATTTTCAATTTCATTTTTTGTTTTATTTGAGCCTGCGGTTCTTACGATCAATCCCATTTCTCTAGGTATTTTAATTTCATTTAAAATTTTTCTTATTTTTTTTCTGTCAGCTGGATTAAAAATTTTTCTTGAAATACCACCACCTTTTGGTGTGTTGGGCATTAAAACAATGTATTTTCCTGCAATAGAAATAAAAGTAGATAATGCCGCACCTTTCATTCCTCTTTCATCTTTTAACACTTGGATTAAAATTACCTGATTAGGTTTAATTACTTCTTGAATTTTATATCTTTTAATTGGATATTTATTTTCTTTTTTTGCTTTATCTATCTTATTGTCAAAAGGTGTTTTTTCAATTGGATCTTGACTTTCTATCGAATCATTATTTTCACTATTTACATTCTCATTTTTATCAATAATATTTTGTTCAGTTATTTCATCTTCTTTGATTAATTCTTCTCTAGCTTTTTTTTCTTCTTCTTTAATTTTTTCTAAATCACTTTGAGGAATTTGATAGTAATCAGATTGAATATCGTTGAAAGATAAAAAACCATGTCTTTCTCTACCAAAGTCAACAAATGCAGCTTGTAAAGATGGCTCAATTCTACTTACTTTTCCAAGATATATATTATTTTTAATTAAACTATTGCTTATACTTTCATACTCGTAATCCTCAATATTGTCATCGGATTTAAGTACAACTCTAGTTTCATTTGGATGCGATGCATCAATGTATAAATTTTTTTGCATAAATTTTGATTATTATTTTTCATATTTATTTTGTAAATTCTGTGCCTTATGTTTAACAAAATCATAAACTAAATTATACAAAAATGAGCAATTTGATTAAAAAAACTGTTATTTTTCTTATGTCAGGATTAATTGTTTTAATTATTATAATTATTTCAATACTTTGGAACTATTCCAATAAATTACCAGATTACAAATTTTTAAAAATGTACAAACCAGCAGTTTCAAGCAAGTTATATTCCGGAGGCGGTGAGCTGGTTAGTGATTTTTCTTCTGAAAAGAGAATATTTGTGCCGTATGACTCGATTCCAAAAATACTTATTAACTCATTTTTATCAGCTGAAGATAAAAACTTTTTTTTTCACCCAGGAGTTGATGCAAAAGGTATTGTGAGAGCTTTTATTAACAATATTTCTAATATTATTTACTCAAAAAGACTAGAAGGAGCATCGACAATAACACAACAAGTAGCTAAAAATTTTTTATTAACTAATGAAGTTAGTATTAATCGAAAAATCAAAGAAGCCATATTAGCATTTAGAATAGAAAGG
>Ga0066846_10000412_pt1 | contig 21774 bp, 15 predicted proteins | sample ETNtaG_33_FD_65489 | JGI IMG/M metagenome (GOLD analysis project Ga0066846, IMG submission 65489) | Marine microbial and viral communities from oxygen minimum zone, Eastern Pacific Ocean - ETNP201310SV76 | ecosystem: Environmental > Aquatic > Marine > Oceanic | place: Pacific Ocean: Eastern... | reverse complement strand
GTAACCAGATGTCCAGTTTCACCCATAGCGCGAGCCAAATGAAGTGACAATCCCCCAGAACCTAGACCTGCTTCGAGAATAGTATCACCTGGGCCCACTCCAAGTTTGGTGATGAAGGCTCCAGCATCTTTGGCTGAAATAGTCTGGGCACGACGAGCCATTCCCGCGATTAATTCAGGTAATCGAGGTGGCATCAAAGTGAGGTATTTTTGGCCGATTAAAATTTCCTCTCCAATTGAATAATCGGCTAGCAGTTTAGCGGTATTGATGACTCCAAGTCCCTTGTGCTTGGTAACCTCATCGACCACTTTTACGATGAGGACACGACCATCATTCCCCATCAGTACGGCCCACTCAACCATGACACTCCGAGGGTCTAGGGGCCAAGAACGATTCGCATAATATTCATCTCCATTTGGATAAAAAAATCCCCCCGTAGGGGGGAATGACATAATCAAGGCATGTTAATATACTTTATACTGACAGAAATCGTCATGAAGTCTATACGTTTGGTCGCCCTTACCCTTGTCACCCTGATGTTATTCAGCGTGCTAGGTTCTTTTTCAAGTATTGTTGTGGAACCTAATGACCAACCAATTATCCTCGAAGATGAGGAGGTAGTATTTTCTGCAAATAGTCAAGGACATCCAGTGTTTTCACAATACATAACCTCTGATAATTGTGGCTTTTGCTATCAATATGGTAGTCCTGCTCACCACAGCCTGAAAACACAATTCCCAGATGAGTTCGTTTACATCTCCTACCAATCCGTATCTTACGGAGACACTGACACAGCACGTGCAGGAAATACAAATGGATACAATTGGCCATGGACTGCAAGTGGCGCACCTGACTCTTACTGGGGCGATCGTCTTGACAAGCGTGCTAATGGATGTGGCTCGAATACATGTTATGACTCAATGTACAACACCGGCGGCGGAATGTCAGCTGGAGTAACTTCTCAATATTCATTATCAGCTGCAGTCAGCGAAAATGGCAATCAACTCGATGTGAGTATTACCGCTGATTATGTAGGAAGCGGCACTCCTGCTTCGAACATCTACCTATATGCGGCAATGACCGAAGAGACTTGCAATTCATACGTTTATTCCGATGGAAGTAAAGGACACAATTGCTGGAAGGGTTGGTTGATGAGTGGTAGCACTTACAAGACCTCTAGCGGTGGTACTGGCAGCAGTTTCGAATCAGTTTCGTTGTCTAGCGGTTCAGTTTCGTTCAGTTGGAGCGTACCAAAGAATATGGTTAGCGGAGGCGGAAGTAACGCACTTGTAGTTGCAGCACTAATGTCCGGCGCACCTAGTTCCGGTGCTAACAGCGAACACGTACTAACAGCAACTGATAGCGGGATGGTCCCTCTGATTGACATCGGGGTAGAAGCACTTAACCTCGACAATCCTGGTGTGGCTAGTGGTTACATCAACGGGGACATCATCGACCTTCAAGCAGTTGTAAAGAACTACGGTGTCGAAGAATATACCGATGGTGGCGATGTTCGCTTCTATTACAAGAACGGAAATACCAAGAATTATGTTGGTAGCACACAAAGTCTATCCAATTTCGCAAGCCAAGGTACCATTCAAACCTTCAACGGACAAATCGATACATCAGCACTTCCCGAATCAAATTATCAGACCACCTTTGGTGTTGAACTTTCCAATTTAGTTTCTGATGCTGTTGGTGCTGATAATGATGCAACCGAGATAGTTCCACACGATCTTGTACCTGTTGCTCGTAAGGCAGAAGTAATCGGTTCCAACAATATCGAACGTGGTAGTAGTTTCCTTGTTGAGGCAAAGGCCGGAATCAACGACGGCGTCGATATCAATTTGGCAACAATGACTTTCGAAATTGAGGTTTCACCTACTGGTGCAAATCAATGGAATGGAGACATAGTATCCGGTGGAGATGAAATCTTCAATGAAGGTACTTCAAACGAGCACCGCCAATATCTCGTTCAACCAACTATGAACATGGGCGCAGGCGATTATGACCTGCGTTCTCGTGCGATTGATAGCCGTGGACAAATGAGTTCATGGGAAATCACTGAGGATTCATTTGCACTCCTAAATGCACTTCCTATAATTACAGCAGAACCCGTTCCAACAGTAAAGGTTGAGACCACTACAAGGGTTTCAATCATCGCCAATGTTGCTGATGCTGAGACCGACTTGTCTGACTTGGTAATCACTTCCTCCAGTCCTAACTTCATCGCATGGCATGCATCCAGCGAAGAAGTCGAAGTTTACTTTGAGAACATCCGCTATGTTGGAGGAGAGCCTGTTGCTAGCGGAATTGAAGTATCGGTTGATGACGGTACAGATGTTGCCCACGGTACACTATTGTTCAACGTGATTGAGAATGGCCAGCCACGATGGGCAGGAGTCGAGAAGCAATATGTGGATGAAGCATCCAGCGACATTCTAGATTTGATTCAATACTTATCCGATACTGATTCAAATGGAAATGTAGTTACAAGTCAGGACCTCGTTCTTGCTATTGTCGATAATACCAATCCGGAAATAATCAATGTAGAACTGAGTGGTTCTTATCTTGAGTATGAAACAACTGATGATGATGTCAATGGAATGACTACTGTTACTGTACGTGCTTCCGATGGTATCCAATTCTCAGACCAACAGATTGCAATTCAGATTTCCCCAATCAATGACGCACCTCGTCTTGATCTCTCAGAGTTTGAAGGTCTTCGCTTGAAGGCTGGAACTCAGCAGGTAATCTTTGTAGATGGTCTACTAACCGATGTCGACTCCGATGTGAATGAAGCATTCGTCACCGTAACCAATGCGGTTCCTGGCGCTGCACGCTACAATATCATGGACAACACAATTACACTGCAGTGGGATCAGCCTGGAATGCAGACTGTAACCATTCAATCCGCTGACCGCTATGATTCGAACATTTACACTCTCGTAGTAGATGTATACGACAGCGCACCTCTACTTGTTGGAGAAGGACCTGATGCAGATGTCCGTGTCTCGGTTATCGATCTCTACATTGAGGAGACTCCAGCGGCAACATTGTTCCTAAACAAGGATGATGTCACAATTACTAGTCTTACTAGCACTTGGCAACTCTGCAATGAATTGACTGGCGTGTGCACTCTACAAGTTGTGCACGAGCATGACATCACCGCCAAGAGCTTGGGATGGACATTTGACCCATTCTTAGGACAGGTTGCCGATGGAATGAGAATGAAGGACCAAGTAAAACTCACAAAGATTGTTGCACTTGACAATGAAGGTAACAAGTACGAATTCAAGGATGCAAAGTATTGGACCATTACAGAGGAAGCCCCTGGCCCCGAGACAATGGATGACGAGACTCTTGCAGAATACATTGTTGAGTTAGAAGATGCAATTGACTCTAAGGAAGATTATCTTGCAACTTTGACCGAGGGTACCACTGAGCATACTGAGGCAAAGGAAGACCTTGTTGAATTAAGAACAGATCTCGATGAGGCATGCGAATTTGGTGAATGCACATCCGATGCACCTGCGTCTAATACTGTAGGTCCATCTTCGTCGATTGACCTTAACCTGACCGTGATTCTAATTGTGGTTTCAGTTGTCGTTCTAGCCGCTTTGGCTGCATTATTATTCATGCGTGGAGGTAGAAAGACCGAAGCCAATGATTTCATGGTCGATTGGGCTAACCAATTACCATCAAACGATGCAGTTGCAAATTCGATGTACGGTGGAGCAGGAGAGATTTTCCAGCAACCTGTAGCAACCCCTCCAGCACCAGCCCCAGCCCCTGTCGCACCACAAGTGCCAGCAGGAGCACTACCTCTACCAGAAGGTGGACTTCCAGTAGGCTGGACTATGGAGCAGTGGGTCCACTACGGCCACCAGTACCAGCAATGAATCTAAGGCTGTTGAAGCGAAGGCTGCTACCTATAGCAGTACAAACGCCTAAAATGGTCCGGAGTTGAGGTGTAATTAATGGGAGAAGATAATGAGGTCGCAGAACCTTCCGAAGAGGAAGAGGTTGTCACCACTATTTGGGCTCCTGAGGATGCTGAAACGGTAGAACTTTCCAATACTCCAGTCGATGAATGGGTACACTCCATCGACTTCGATTCAACTGAGAATGTTCCAGTACCAGAACGCTTGGTGGATCAAGTAATCGGGCAAGAAGCAGGTTCTCTCGTTATTCGTAAGGCTGCAGAGCAACGCCGTCACATGATGATGATTGGAGACCCTGGGACAGGTAAGTCGATGCTAGCACGTTCAATGACTGAACTCCTTCCACTAGAAAACCTCGAAGATATTCTCTGCTATCCTAATGATGATGATGAAAACGAACCTAGAGTCCGTACAGTTCCCGCTGGACGTGGTGACAGAATTGTTCGTTCACAACGTGAAGCCATTAGAATCCAAAAGGAGAAGAATCAGAAAATGCTACTCATTGGTTTTGTAGCAATTGCATTCTTGTTAGCAGTAGTTGCTCTACAATCGGGAGATATTCTCACCCTTCTATTCGGTATGCTATTGCTGATGTTTGGCTACATGTTCCTACGTTCACGCATGGGCGGTGCCGATGAAGGAAGAATCCCCAAGGTTTTGGTGAAGCACGAAAATTCAGACCCACCTCCATTTATCGATGCTACCGGCACACTATCTGGCAGTTTGTTAGGAGATGTACGCCACGATCCTTTCCAGAGTGGGGGAATGGAAACTCCGGCTCATGAGCGAGTAGAACCAGGTGCAATTCACCGCGCACATGGTGGTGTGCTTTACATCGACGAAATCAATTTGCTTCGACTTGAGGAACAGCAAGCTCTACTCACAGCAATGCAAGAGAGGGCCTTCCCAATCTCTGGGCGCTCTGAGAGAAGCAGTGGAGCATTGACTAAGACCGAAGCAGTCCCATGTGATTTTATTTTGATTGCAGCGGGAAATCTCGATGCTATTCAGGGAATGCATCCTGCACTTAGAAGCCGAATTCGAGGTTATGGATACGAAGTTTATGTGAATTCATTCATGCCTGATACTGTGGCGAATCGTCGTCGTTTAATTCGATTCATTGCACAAGAAGTCCGACGTGACATTGGAACAGCACGTGAAATCCCTCACTTTGATCGCTCCGCAGTTGCAATAATTCTTCGCGAGGCACAGCGCAGGGCTGGTCGCCGTGGAAAACTCAGTCTAAGGTTGCGTGAGTTGGGTGGATTAGTCCGTATCGCAGGTGATCTCGCTTTAGAAGAAAATGCCGAGTTAACTTCATCTCGTCACGTTTTAGCTGCTCGAAATATTGCGAAACCCCTGGAGCAACAGGTAGCAGACCGAATGATTGAGCGCCGACAGGAATATTCTCTCATAGTAAATTCTGGTAACAGAATCGGTCGGGTAAACGGTCTTGCTGTACTTGGTGCAGATTCAGGACTTTCCGACTATAGTGGAATTATGCTTCCCGTTGAAGCATTAGTCACGCCTTCACTTGCAAGTGGGGGTAGAGTGTACGCTACCGGAGGGCTTTCCGACCTTGCAAAGGAGAGCGTTACCAATGTCAGTGCAGTAATCAAGAAACTAACGGGTAAGGACGTTTCTGATTATGATATACACATTCAATTTGTCGATACTCATGGTGTAGACGGTGATTCGGCTTCGATTACTATTGCAACTGCAGTTATTTCAGCCTTAGAGAATATCCCGATTCGCCAAGATTTAGCAATGACGGGTAGTCTCTCAGTTAGAGGTGAAGTCCTTCCTATTGGTGGAGTTACAGCGAAGATTGAGGCTGCAGCCCGTGCTGGAATCAAGACAGTAGTAATACCGAGGGCAAATGCCCAAGATGTCTTGTTGGATACTCAGTTTGAACATATTGAGGTAATTCCAGTGGATACACTTGATGAGGTAATGGAACAGGCTCTGATAACCGGAGCACCACGTAATAGTTTAGTTGAACGTCTTGGTGCAGTCATTGACCGTCTGACGCCTGATACTAAGCCAAGCAGTCAACTATCATGAGCACACCGACCGCTTTATGGCGGAGGGTGAATCAAGATCAGGAGCGCTAGGAATTCTATTTCTAGTGGTCATGATCGATATGATTGGATTTGGAATAATTATTCCATTTCTTACCTATTTCATAGAGGACCTAGCCACAGTTGAAGGCGTTGTTGAATTCGGTTTCTGGATTGGATTAATGATGATGGCATATTCCAGTGCTCAGTTTCTATTCTCTCCATTTTGGGGCTCATTATCTGATCGAATTGGTAGAAGGCCAGTCATCTTAACAGGGCTAGTTGGAAATACCGTATTCTTCACTGTATTTGGCCTATCGAGCAGCCTTCTAATGGCACTAATTGCTAGGTTCCTCGCAGGTGCATTCAATGCAAATATTGCAGTCGCAAAGGCCTACATTGGAGATGTTTCTGACCATACAAATCTAGCAAAGCGCATGGGGCTAATCGGAGCATCCTTCGGCCTTGGTTTCACAATCGGGCCGTTTCTCGGAGGAGAATTCAGTGACCCAGCATTGCGATGGGAACTCTTCCAGAATACAATCTTTGAAACACATAGTTACCTATTACCATGTGTAATTGGATCGCTACTATCCACTATCTCTTTTGTATTAGCAATTAAATATCTACCCGAATCAAATCCGGTGGAGATTAGAAAATCCTCGAAATCTCTCAACCCCCTAAAACAAATTTCCAACACAATTAGCGACCTCAAAAGAATATCAGCAATGCCGCAATTGGGCAATTTGATTTCAATTAGTGTATTCTTTGTTTATGGCTTCACAATCATGCATGCAGTATTCGTCTTATTCACTGAACTTGAACTCGGATTTAGCGTAGCTGAAAATGGTAGAATTTTTGCAATTATTGGGATTAATGGCTTGATAATACAAGGCGGTTTAATCGGCCCGTTAACCAAGAAGTTTGGTTCGATTAAACTCATGAGAGTTGGCACCTTAGTATGCGGATTAGGACTTACATTAGTGCCTCATGTTTCCCATGAATTGGTATGGCTTTCAATGGGAGCCGTAGTAATTTTGATCTCTACCGGAAATGGATTATTTCAACCCTCATTTGCAGCAATTCTAGCACAGCGAACTAGGGAATCCGGGCAAGAGATGGGGATGGTAATGGGTGCACAGGAATCCGCATCGGCATTTTCTCGAATAATCGGGCCATTAACTGGAGGCTTAGTTTGGGATGCAACTGTAAATCAAGGCGGGTGGTTTAGTAATGCAACAGCCTTCCATCTATGCGGGTTAATGATGGCTATAGCATTCTTGCTACAGTTGAAAACTAAGCCTAGTGAGGCACCTGTCCGTGGGCATCTTGAAGAGTGCTGAGGGTATGAGGCTTCTATGAACGCCTTTGCAGGTGCTTGGGACACTGGTACTTTTCATCGCCGAGTTGCGACACTTTCCCACACAGCGGTCCTTCTCGCTGTTCTTGTAATTGCAATGATTCAACTCGAAAGTGTGCTCAAACCATTCTTCATCGCCCTTGGAATATATTTCATCCTAAAACCAGGTGCTGACTATCTTTCAAAGAATGAATTTCCTAAATTTCTCAGTTATCTAACAATGCTAATGCTCTTCCTTCTAATCATTACTTCAGCAGCATTTTTTGCATGGTCTCAAGCCCAAGGTTTGGTTGAGAATGAAGAAAGAGTTACCGAGTATAACGAAGTTCTCGATAAGCGCTGGCACCAACTAAAGAATGTGCCAATTATCGGCCCAGCAATCAAGGAAGCGGTAAAAGATGGAACTGGTACTTTAGGAGGTGACCTAGCAGATCTAGGAGTCGGTTCAGGTGGGCAATTAACCGATGTTGTGGTGAATATGGCAAGCGGTGTCGGTGGAATGATTACCACGAGTTTCACAGTTCTATTCTTCCTGATATTCATCATTTTCGAGGCCAGTCTTCTGCCGGGAAGAATTGAGCGTGCATGGCCAGGAGGCGCTTCTGAACGGGTTGACATTATCATGTCACAAATTCGTGAGAGTGTGAATACATACATCATTGTGAAAACAGGTTGTGGAATTGGTTCAGCATTCATTGCAGGGACAATAATGTGGGCATTTGGAATAGACCTCTGGTTCGTGTGGGCGATAATGACTTTCCTTCTCAATTATGTACCATATATTGGCTCTTTAATTGCAACAATCCCTCCACTTCTCCTTGGATTGATTTTGCTAAAACCACTTGTACTGATAGTGATGGCAATTCTCCTACTGGGTAATCAACAATTGTGGGGCAATTACATAGAGACAAAGTGGGCTGGTAGAGCCCTTGACCTATCACCAGTTGTACTTCTTCTTGTTACTGCGTTCAGTTTCTGGTTATGGGGAATTACAGGAATGATTCTCGCGGTACCATTATTCGTAATCATCAAAATTGTTCTTGAGAACATCGAGGCAACTAGACCAATCGCTATTCTCCTTTCGGAGAGAGCACCTTCACTTGGTGAAGCTTGGGAAGATGCATTACGCGATGGGCATTTATCAGTTGGTGAAGCACACAAACTCAAGCAATTACAAGAGTTGCTTGGTATCAGTGATAATGCGGTAACTAGGGTAGCAGGCAGGTCTGCCGCTGTTACAATTCTAAAGCGCGGAAAAGTGTTCGAAGAAGAGATTGCCCTCGTCAATGCTGCAGCACGTGGTACGGCTCAAGAAGATGATTTGAAGGAACTTCTAATCTCAGGCAAATTAGATACAGAAACTAGAACCTATCTCTCGGACTTGGTAGCTACTCTCATGCGCACCGAAGAAGAAGAGTGATTCACAGCGTTTCGCGGATCATTTTTTCTAATTCAGTATTAATCATCAGAATCAGGGTACCAAACTCTGGTGGAATGTTGGGGTCTTCATATAATTCCTCCAACTTTGCTTGAGTAATTGCGATACGTACATCCATCTGTTTACTCTTGTTGAGTAGCCATAATTCGCATGCATCCTTTGCGCCCTTGCGAATATTCCGCGGGACTTTAGGGTCATCAAGTTGGTTGATGACAGAAGCAATTTGCCCGAGTTTTGTTTCGAGGTCTGACATTTGAATCACCCACACGAATACCTCGTGCAACCTTGCCTCAAGTGAGCCGGCTTTAAGGTGATTGCCGCCCCCCGTCGCTCATGGATTCGGCCGACATCATCGCTTGGACGCGCGTCTCGGTGCTCATTTTGGCGTTTGGATTAGCAGCTTGGATGGACCATCGTGAACGAAGGGTGCCTAACGACTTCTGGATTACTTGGTCGAAACCTGCAGTATTTCTGTGGACACTCGACCTGATGGTACAGTCTGCAGAATGGTATCATTATTCAACTGCTGCAGCAATGGTTGCATATGCTTCAATTGCTGTTATTGGCAGGCCAACGATTCACGATGTCCTCGCAGGAAAGAGCATGGACATTATCGTCAGTGTGTGGTATGTTTTCGGATTGGCAGGAATAATTCAGGGTGCAATGCTACATGGTTCCGAAGGGCCGATGGAAGTGATCGTTGGAAATGCTAGTGCCGATGCGACGCTCTGGTGGACAATTATGGCCGTCGCACTCCCTATTTTCTTGGTAGATATGGCCTGGAGAATGAGGCTAATTCATGGTGGAGCAGACTGTAAGGCTTTGATGTGGGTCTCAATAATGATTCCATCATGGAGCGCAGTTCCTGTTGTATGGCCTGAATCATTGGAGGCTTCAACCATTGCAATGCCTCCTGCAATTGCACTTCTTGTATGGGGAGGTTTTGCCTTCCTAGTATTGCCTTTCATCATGGTAGCGAAGAATTTGAAAGAGGGAGGAGGCTCTTTGAAATTGATTTGGCATGCGGAGAGAATGCCGCTCTCTAAAGTGGCAACAAGTCATGTCTGGTTATTGACGACTATAGCAGAAATGCCCGATGGTACGAAGAAAATTATCCACCGCACCCGTGCCCCGTCGAAATCACCTTCGAAGGAAAAACTCGCCCAGTCTATCGCAATACTCGAAGAGAATTCGGTAGAGACAGTCTGGGTTACCAGAAAATTTCCGCTATTGGTATTCCTATGGCCAGCGGTGCTACCGCTTGTGTTGATTGGAGGACCAATGGCACTATTCATGCCAATGTTAGGACTGTGAGCCCAAGACAGGTATCAGATACCTTTTCGCTCGACGTTCTTAGGACGTAGTCCCTTGTAGCCACATTTGCGGCATGCTGCCGCACGGAATGCATTACGTGCATTGCACTTCATGCAAATCTTACGGTGAAGCAATCGAGCCTCTGCCTCTGGAAAGCGAGCCATGATGCCGCCGACCCACTCCCTGTATTTAATCAAAACCGAGCCCCATCAGTCGTCTGCTTGAAGGACCGCGACGCCTTCGCATGTCCGTGCGCATCATCCGCTTGCCCGGCATCCACCACGATGCCAACGCTGTAATCATGGCCGGAAGTGAGGATTCACTTCTGATTGATACCGGTTCATCGTGGTATCAAATGCTGCAAGTAGAACGCATTGCTGGACACACTGAGGGGGTTAAACCGTTATCCCGCATCCTATTGACTAGCAGAAGGTTTCCTTTTAGCGGAGGCGCAAAGCATGTTGCTTCCAGTAATGGAGACATCCCGGTCCTTGTCCACAAGGATGCCGTTTCATCAATGCAGACAGGCGACTTTTTCACAACATGGGCCAATCGCTATGATTCCGACATGCCAAAGACGGAATGCACAGCAATTGAAGCGGGAGCCCATTTCGATCTTGGAGATGGTAATGTAATAGCAATCTCAACTCCGGGCCATTGCTCGGATGGCTTGTCTTTTTTGGAAGCCGATAGAGGAGTATTGGTCTCGGGCGCAATACTTCCAAGGGCTGATACTCCCGCACGTTGGGATATGCCGGGTGGAAATTTACTCGACTTAATCGACTCATTCAAGAGAATTCATGGACTTGCACTTTCCAGTATTGTTCCTGCTAGAGGTCCGGCGATAAGAGGGCGTGACCGCATAGATGAGGTCCTGAATATGCACCTCGAATTCTTCGAGGATGCCCTTGCGAATGATGGCCAACCACCTGTGGGTTGGCCGCGTCCGGCTCGCACAACCTATTGGTTAACACCAAGAGATCCTTGGCCATTAGTGGAAAAGGAAGCTTCAGACGACGGCAAGTGATTCCACCGTCTTTCCTTTCCAGTCAACGATTTTTCTTTCCCACCCCTGTTGGATGTGGAGGTTTTGACCAATTACCCTCAATGCGGAAGCAGGGCCTTCAAGCTCAAATAACTCGATAGATCTTCCAGGAATATTCGCTCCTACGAGGAATACTTGCCCGTTTTTGCATCCAGCAAGGATACTTTCACCACTCATGGAAGATGAACAAAGAGAAAGAATAGGAGAGCCTCTTGTGGTAAATTTTTCAATTATGGACAAATCAAATATCGATAGTATCGTAATGCCCCCCATTCGATCTCCAACAACTATCCTATCCAGATGTCCTGTTGGCCCTTTGAGTCCAAGGAGTACACTCGACAATACTTCGATCCGGGCACGTATTAGCCCACCATCACGTGGGCGCCAATTTATCGATCCATCATCCATTGCGGTTAAACAACCGTCGGGTGTTACCATTGAACGTAGTACTGCTCTCGTGTTCCTCATGACCAAAGAAATGATGGCCGGGGGTCCTCATTCATTTTGTAGACACTACAAGTGAAAGTGAAAGTGAAAATCAGTAGTGCGAAGAGGTATCGTCCTTGTTTTCCTTCTTCCACGCCTTGTAGCATGACTTACAGACTCGCAAACGGTTCTTGCGAACTGTAAATCCACCTTCGCCCCACATCTCTACTCCATTCTCTTGGCTCAGTGAACGTCCACCCATGTGTTTGTCGGAGAAACCATCACAACTTTTCACCCCACAAGGGATCTCGCCTACTTTCTCGACCTTTTCCTTCTTGGCCTTCTTCTTGGCAGAAGAAGGGATTCTCACCTTGCGTTGAGTACGTCCGGTGCGGTGCGCCATATTGTATTCGGTGAGCCTGACGCTCATGAATGTGGCGATTCAGTTATCGCTAGCTTCACCTATGCGTTTGAGTAGCCCTGTAATCAATTTCAATAGGCCGCGTAGTGTAACTTCAGAGACATTTGCTACTGCACATATCTCGGATTGAGTACGATTCGTACCACCTTCTTTTGCTGCTTGGTAAATCAAGGCAGCAGAGACGCCCATCGGTTTCTTACCCTGCCATACATCGGCATGAGGCTCAATGACCTTCCATAGGTGGTCTACTCGCAAACGGGTATTCGGTGGTAATTCCAAATCGGATATGAACCGGTCGAAGTACTCTTCAGGAGAGGTGATGGTATGCATGTTGAAACGCCTTGAAATATGACGGATCAATCGAGAAAGCTCCTTTTCACCAACTTCGAAGGCCTCACTTATTTCGGGAATTTGACGAGGCAAGTTTTCCTGACGTGCAATGAGGTAAGTGCATGCTGCTGTAACTCCTGCAATAGAGCGTCCGGTGACGAAACCTTCCTCTGAAAGTTTGCGATAAAGTCGAGCAGCCTCTTCCTGTAGCGGCTTAGGCAATCCACTTTTGTCTCTGATGTGCTGGTTAGCCTTCACGAGATTTCGTGCACGACTTTGGCGAGTCTTAGAGCGTTCATCGATTACTCGGCGTCGGCGCCAGTCACGCCTATTTCTAGACGAGATTCCATGCCTAGCAGCACCGTTACTCCAAAGGTCGCTGGCAGCAATGGAAGTGTTTAGACCCTTATCTGCGAGAGTGTATGTTGACGGTGCACCTACACGAGACTTGTCAGTGACATTGTCGTGATTGGTCCACTCAGCACCAGGGTCGATCATTGTCTCCTCGACAACGAGACCACATTGGTTGCAAGTAACCTCACCTCTGTCATCATCTTGATGCCAATCAACAGCTGCACATTCTTCACAGGGCGTGGTATGGCCAGTAACTGTGCGACGGCTTGGCCTTTGGCCGCCTAAGCCGCGTCTTTCAGGTGTCGTGCGTGTCCGGTCAGTGCTCTCGCTTCGTGTCATCTAATCAACTCCGAGTTGTATAGTAGTGTCAATAGGTTATATAGTTTCTGGTAAATAGTTCACACGTTAATGCTTGCCTGCTCTACTAGAGTCTCTTAACTCTTCTAACATTAGTAGTGAGTTATCGACCTATATTAACCCATGCAGGGACTTCTCATTTCTTCCACAGGGTTCATGGAGTATATGCGCTGCGGCGAAAACGGGGAAGACTATGCCTGCTACCGTAATTCTGGGAGCCCAGTGGGGCGATGAGGGTAAAGGAAAACTTGTTGACCGTTTAGCAGAGGATGCAACATGGGTTGCACGCTTTCAAGGCGGTAACAATGCTGGCCATACTGTAGTGCTTGGTGAACGCATCCTCAAATTCCATCTTTTACCATCTGGAATAACCCGTGAAGAGTGTAATCTCGTACTTGGAGATGGCATGGTTGTCGACCCATGGGTACTCGATAAGGAATTATCAGACTGGGTTGAAGGAGGAGGTACAGATCCTGCTGGCCACAGATTGTTTATTTCCGGCAGAGCACACATCATCCTACCTTACCACCGTTATCTCGATGGACTAGACAAGAAAATCGGTACAACCGGAAGAGGCATTGGTCCTACTTATTCAGATAAAATCAACCGTGTGGGATTACGTTTCGATGGATTGCCACATGCAGATACTACCGCTATGGCCGAACGCCAAAACGCAGCTCTTGAAGCAGCAGGGTGTGAGCAGAGAGTAACTAGTGCAGAACTAGATGAACAAATAGCATGGATAGTAAATCGATTTGGAAATGCAATCGGAGATACCGGAATAATGCTCGATAACGCATTGAAGATGGGTGAGAATGTAATTCTTGAAGGAGCACAGGGTTGCTTACTTGATATCGATCAGGGAACTTTCCCTTATGTCACAAGTTCGGTTACGAGCAGAGGAAATTCGACCCATGGTGCAGGAATACACCCTGGTCATGTTGAAACTGTCATTGGTATTACCAAGGCATACATCACAAGAGTAGGGCATGGACACATGCCTACCGAATTATTCGATGACGATGGCGACCACTTGGGTACCGTTGGCCATGAATTTGGTACTACCACTGGACGAAAACGCCGCTGTGGCTGGTTTGATGCTGTAGTAATGCGCCACGCTAACCGAATCAATGGATTCACAGAAATCGCTTTGACCAAACTCGATGTCCTCGGCGGTCTTGAAGAAATCAAGGTTTGCGTAGGCTATCGAATGGGTGATAGGGAAATCACAGAGATGCCATCCAGCGCTATTGACCTCGAGTCTTGTGAACCAGTTTACATCACAATGCCCGGATTCCCTGGTCTTTCTATTGAGGAATGGCTGGGAATCGCCCGCAAGTGCAATTCTGAAGGAATTGGTTTCAGTGGACTGCCTTCTGCAGCACAGAGTTACATTTCGAAGTTGGAAACCCTGTTAGGAGTTCCAGTGAGTTCTGTTGGCGTAGGACCGGACAGGGATGCAACAATCGACCGCGTGTGAATCCTCAAAAGGGAGAAGCCTACCGCAGGGAATGAGGGGCGTTTAGCTCAGTTGGAAGAGTGCTTGGTTTGCAACCAAGATGCCGGGGGTTCAAATCCCCCAACGTCCACCACCCTCGTATCATTCAGTGGGAGTTTCCGCTTCGTCCTCAGATGCGGCTTCAACATTTACAGCAGGTGCTTCCTCTGTTGATTCAACTTCCATAGGAGCATCCATCGCTGGCGCTTCTTGAACCGGAATTTCCAGATCCAAATCCTCTGCAACTGCTGCAGCGGCTAGGTCAATTGCTGGGTCAGGTGCAGAGTTCCACTTGACAGTTTCACCTACTCCACCTTCGCCATCACCCTTGAAAATCATTGCAGCACCACCAAGTAGCGCTACTAATCCGAGAACATAGAAGATGATGGTGACAAAGTCAATCCAATGGTCGAAGTTTGTCCAGTATCCCATACTGTCCTGATTGGTGACAATCTTGCTCTCTAGTGCGTCAGCATCGGAATCGCCAATTTCTGCATTGGTTACTATCATGAATACTTCTTGCATGTCATCCATAGTTGGAGGAGTCTGTTGTTCTGTAGGTGGCCTAGTATCTAGGTAGAATAGAGATTCTGAACCACCTGCAATGATTGCACCACTTACAGGTTCAACCTTGATGGTTACATCGCTACCGAAGTAAACTGGCAATGCTCCAGGTGTAGCATCAAGTAGTGTATCGGTATCGAGTAACTTTGCTTGGATAGGCCTCTCTAGTGGGTTAATTCCAGCGGTACAAACGTCTACTGGGATCCCTTTCAGTTCTTCTTCGCTCGAGCAATCCACAGGGGATACACCATATCCGGATAGATCGAGTAAGTCTCCATCTCCAGTGATGAAACCACCAGATGTACCAGCGATACTCTCAATTTCAATCAGTCCATAGGTCGCCTGATTCTTGGTGGTGTCTCGCCATGGCATTTCTGTGCTACCATCTTGCATGACCATCTCACCCTTATCGCACGTGTCTACTTCTCCAGTACAGATTGTATATTCTGTGCCATCTCCAGTAGAGATTCCACCAGAGCCAAAGTAGGTCTTGTTTGACTCAAGGCTTGTCCATCCAACACTCATGTCTTCGGAGTCACCACTATCGAGGTATGCAACAACTGGGTCGTGCCATCCGAGTAGCCAATTATTGATTGGCATTGTAAGATATGGAGAAGTGCCAAAACTATCGACGAGGTAATCAGGGATGAATCCTTTGAACATTCCTTCGATAAGGAGTAAGCGCATTGCTGTAGCAGCGTATTCATCAACTCCGTACAATTGTGCAACGAGCGCTGTACTCCATTCCACCGGAGCTCCCGGCTCCATAGTGGTGAGATTTATTGGCGGGGTCATTCCGCTCATCTCTCCATAAAGGAATAGGGCAGCACCATCTGATGTAGTTAGGCCAAGTGGTCCATACAGAATATTTGCACTTTGTTCTGGAGTTAGGTCGATTGCTGGCATGCCTGCTGAGCCGCCCATGAGTGATGTTCCAAACAGTCCTCCGAGGTTTAGGCTATATTCGAGATAGCCACCATTTACTGGGTCTTCAGAACCAAAGGATGTATTGACGAATTCGGATGCTGTAATGTATCCTTCACCACCGAGTAGAATCAAAGGCAGACTTAATTCATTACCAAGCCATCCACTTGTCCAGTTAGCGATTGGCCAATATTGGTCATTGCTAAGTCCGTAGTACTCCTTTGCTTCATTTGGCGTCATCTCATCGAATGCTGAAAGACCGAATCCTGTACCGGATGCACTGGTTGCAAGGATTCCCATAGGCTCGTCTCCACCATTTCCTTCGAATAGTAAATTCATGGCGACATCATTGGCGATATCAAGTCCAAAGAGGTTAGAGATTCTCTGACTCGCATTTACTGATTCTCCAGTAGTGTCGAGCATCCAAGTTTCATCTAGGCCTCCATAGTCGGTGACTAAGTTTCCTATGCCTCCGAAGAATGTCCAATCACGTGCGATTGTAATGTTGATGTCATCTGGGTGAGCGAAATCCCATAGAATCGCTCTCTGCATTGTTACGGAGTTAGCAGGGTCTGCCATAATGGTCTCATAACTATCAGGTTCTCCCAGTGCAGCATAGACCAATGGGCCTAAGCCATTGAGAAGTGCAAGGTCTTCTCCATTAGGGCCAATGGCATCCTCAAACGCATAACTTAGGTCAATTCCAAGGTAAATTCGACTTTCATTTTCATCAGTTCCTGGATCATCTGCCACTACTTGGCCGTTCATCCAATCGATATTTTCTTTCCAAACTTTAGAGTCGTTCTCGCTGTTTGTTCCTTCCCATGTTGGGTTAGAACCTCCGGACTCGAGGTAACTCAAATTACTCTCTGGGCCGATGAAATTTTCACCAAACACCGGGTCAAATAAATCGAATACATTGCCCATTAGGCAAGCCTTTCCATTTAGGCCGTCATTCATTTCACAGAATTGCCACATTGTTGATAGGAATTCTTGGAAGTAAGCACTGGTAGCATATGATGCTGACACCTTGTCGAGGTGAACTGCCATTACTCCAGAGGCAAATCCTACCTTGGTAATGTCCATTATTGCATTAACAGCAGTTCCTGTAGCACCGACGATCTGTGGTGTGAATGCGATGTTTAGATTGGTAATCTCAGTATCACACGCTACCTCAGTGGTTTCAGAGCACTCATAGATAGTGAATTGGCGATATGTAATGGTTCCATCATCATCATCATAACTAGTGTATTCTCTTTCTAGAGATACATCATATGTCACTGGCCCAATTTTCTCATATTGAGGATCTGCGCCATTAAGTTCGACATCATCTAGATTTGTAATCGACCAACCGTAGAAATTTCTCTCCGAGGTTGAGTATTCCCAATCGGAATTAATGTCGAAACAATTCTGGTCATTACAAATGTCATCTTTCGGCTTTGTAGCGACAGCTTCTGCAACTGCGTCCGGAACAGCACTGGTCGCCATTGGACCAAGAACTGCCAAGTTCAGAATTAGCATTAGCAGTCCGGAGACGACCATCGATGTGTTGAGTGGCTTGAAACCCATAACTCCCGTAGCAACCGCTTCCATTGTTGAAGGTTGTCATCATTCCGCCCGTAGGGCGGGACTCACTCTGTACCCGATATTGAGCCGTCAGATTCGATACGATACAGCCTAATTGTGCTTGTTGCACCGCTCATAGCCTGAGGTGAACCAGAGATTGCCACTATTCGGTCGCCAACCTTTGCAGAACCATTATCTCGCATAGTAGAAATGGCTTCTAGCATAGTATCTGACCCACGTTCATGTTCGTTCGCTATTACGCTAGCAACACCGGGAATTAAGCACATTCTTCGTGCTGCTCTAAGCCGGTTTGTCACAGCAGCAACATCACAATCAGGGCGGTATCCTGCAACCAAACGCGGGGCGTTTCCGTGTTCTGTTGCGACCAGAATGTGTTTTGCGTCAGAAAGACGCGCTAATTCAACTCCAGCATGTGCAACTGCTCTTGTCGATTTGAATTTTGACAATGCACCGGGTTTTACCCCTGAAGATAGAAGTCCTTTTTCGGTTGAATTGGCGATTCTCACCATCGTTTCAACCGCTAATATTGGATGATTACCGTTTGCGGTTTCCCCACTGAGCATGATTGCGGTTCCACCATGCCTAATCGCAGTTGAAACATCTGAAACTTCAGCTCTTGTCGGCCTTGGATTAAGAGTCATAGATTCCAACATTTGCGTGGCGACAATTACTACCATTCCACGCATTAGTCCTGCATCGATGATCTGTTGCTGTGCTAGTGGAACTTCCTCCAGAGGTATTTCGACACCAAGGTCGCCTCTTGCAACCATTACAGCATCTGCAGCATCTAAGATTGAATGGAGGTTTCTAAGTGCTGAAGGGTGTTCTATTTTTGCGATAATTGGTGTGTGTTTACCTGCTGCCTTTATCGCATTTCTCGCCGGCCTGATATCTTCGGCATTACGGACATAAGATACTGCAATCCAATCTGCGTCATTTGCTATCGCGTGTGCTAGAGCGGCCTCATCTTTTGGTCCGATAGCAGGTAACTCGAGCACAGTGCCTGGGATATTGATGCCTTTGCGACTTGTCACTGGACCGCCATCCTCAATCAGGCAATCGATATTGGAATCTGGAACACCGTCTATTGCGGTAATAGTTAGTCTGATTAAGCCGTCAGCGAGAAGAATGGAATCACCAACTGATAATTCTGCAGAGAGTCCACCATATTCGACAGGTAATTCCTTTCCTTCATGGTGAGTTTGACCACATAACAACCTGATTGAGTCACCACTCTTGAGTAATTTCACACCATCGAAGTTTCCTAATCTTAATTTTGGACCGGGGAGATCTGCGAGTATACAGGTAGGGCGGGATTTAGTTTCTAGGCTGCGAATCCGTTGGTATAACTCAGTCTTGTCCTCTGGTCCGCCATGAGAATAATTGAGGCGGAATACATTGGCGCCTGCATCGAGAAGTGCCTCTAGTTTGTCGAGGTCCCAAGATGAAGGTCCGATGGTTGTAACCACACGAGTTCTTCTCATATTCATAGCCAAGAGAGACTTATGATAAAGCACTCTCTATTTATTTTCAGGAATATATTTCACAATATTGGCTGATTACGTAACCATTCCAAATCTGAAATGTAGAGTTGACGAATATCATCGAGTCCGAGAACAAGCATTGCTAATCTCTCAAGTCCCATGCCCCATGCGCAGACAGGGTCTTTGATTCCCAGAGGTTCAGTGACTTCGGGGCGGAAAATTCCAGCACCACCAAGTTCGAGCCACTTACCTCGCCATTTCACCTCGACCTCAAGACTAGGCTCAGTATATGGGAAGTATGCAGGACGTACTCTTACCTCTGGATAACCCATTTTCTCATAGAAGGTTTTCAGAGTGGTAACCAACATGCCAAGGTTTGCACCTGGTTCCATAATGATACCCTCAATCTGGTGGAATTCAGGAAGGTGTGTACGGTCTATGCTTTCCTTACGGAATACACGGTCGATTGCGAAAACACGGCACGCCTCCGTTGGATTTTCAGCGAGATATTGAATGGTATTGACAGTCGTATGGGTGCGAAGTAGGCCTTTCTGACTGATTGCTGGATCATATTGCCCACCCCATCCTGTTGATTCAGTATCTCCGCCATGTTCGTGAATATCCTTCCACTGTTGAAGCAAACTGGGGTCGAGTTCGATACTATTGGGATTGTCGAGATAGAAAGTGTCCTGCATCTCTCTGGCTGGATGGTCCTGCGGGATGAAAAGCGCATCCATATTCCAACCAGCAGTCTGAACATAATCCTCGACGATTTCGGAAAAACCCATTTCTAAGAAAATCGAGCGAATTCTCTCGATTAGTGCTTGCATTGGATGACTTCTACCACTACGTGGCATAGTTGCAGCGAGGCTGACATCATATGGGCGGAACTCAGCATCTCGCCATTCATCCCCTTGGAGAAGTTCTGGAGTAATTTCAGCAATTTTCACCACTTCTTTGAGTTCATCTTGTGAAATGATGGAACCCGAGGTTGTAATCGACCATGTGCGCGTAATCGTTCCAACATCCTCGATTAGATTTCTTCGGCCCTTGAAATGTGAATATAATGGGTCATCAGGGCTAGGTGAATTTAGGAATGCAGTGCGGGAATCAATTTCTTTCTGAACTACTTGCGGGTCTTCACAAGTGAATACTCCTCCCTCTAATGACACGCCGAGTTTCTTTAGCAGACCCACACCAGGCCCTGCCTCATGGCGCTCAAACGCATCTGACAACTCCTTCATCGAAGGTGAATCATTATCTTGAATCCAACTCCAGAGGCGTGCTTCAAGCAATCCATTTTCCACCGCTTTCTCGCCTTCTATTCCGAGTTTGATAGCATTGGTAATGCTCTCTTTGATTTTAACAAAGCCTCGATTTGAAAGACCGTGGCCTGCTCCAACCGCAACTGCTTGATCTTCCCACTCACAAGCAGCAAGAACCTGTTCAAGAGTCCACGCTCCCTCACGGCCTTGGAGGGCCATGAGCATGCGTCGTTCGGGGTTGGACAGGTCGCCCATGATTATGTGGAATCATGATGAGGTCTTCAACCCGACGACATAGAGAGTGAGAAACCTCACTCTTCTTCAGGCGCATCCCAAAGGCGGCGGCCACATTTCACACAGTCGTATTCGGATGGTTTTCCACCATCTACTAATTCGATATGGCCGCATGGTCCGCAGAGTATGGAGGATTTAATTGGGTCATCAAGGGTAACATCTACTCGAAACATAAAACGTCCAGCATCTGGTAATTGTTCCATAGATGGCTGCCAGCCTGCAATTGCTTCAGGGCTCATTTCTAACTCACTGCTAATCGACATCCCCAATAAGAAGCAAATGATTCCACTCAGGCCCATTATCGACCCCATCATAATATCTAATCCAAGTGAAAAAACAGCTCCTAACACGATGAGGAACATCCCGGAAATCAGGAAATTCTCACGCTTATTCTTCATGGCAATCAACTCAATGCGTATGAGAGTGCATCAACTACCTTCTCTACATCCGAGAGCGCTAATGCGCACAAGCCTATCCGCACACCACCATCAAGTGGCACCAGGTATACTTCTTTCTCTGCGCAAGCCTCGGCTAATGCGACTGGATTATCTGATTCAAGCCAAGCGAAGAATCCATCCATGGTCGGATTCAGTGGGATACCCTTTGCGCTACATGCTGTTTTCAGCGCAGCACGCCTTTCAACAAGTAAAGTTCTCAATCGGTCTCGCTCTTCTTCCCAAGCAGCGCCTCCTTCTTCGGTTGAATGCATTTCCGAGACACAATACTGTGCAATCCGGGGTGCGGCGGACCAAGTCTGTCTACCAGTAACAGCCATCACGGTATTTATCCTATCAGTGATTTCCTGTTCGGGATGAATGGAAACCAATGCCCCGGTTCGCAGGCCATAGATAGTATGTGATTTTGAAAGTGAAACCGAGATGCAAACTACCAGATTAGATGGCCATGGCGCACCATCTTCTACCGCATCTAGAATTGTGTCAGCCCAGCCATGAGGCTCGTCGGCGTATAGAGCATATGCTGCATCGATGAGTAGTGTATGTCCAACATTCTCGTTTCGTAATGCACTGCTGACAAATGAATCGAAAAGCGCTGCTCGACCATTTGTAGTCATTGAGAGTCCTGTAGGGTTGTGAGCAGGGTCATTAAGC
>Ga0066846_10000389_pt1 | contig 22291 bp, 13 predicted proteins | sample ETNtaG_33_FD_65489 | JGI IMG/M metagenome (GOLD analysis project Ga0066846, IMG submission 65489) | Marine microbial and viral communities from oxygen minimum zone, Eastern Pacific Ocean - ETNP201310SV76 | ecosystem: Environmental > Aquatic > Marine > Oceanic | place: Pacific Ocean: Eastern... | reverse complement strand
GTACCATCTCTTAGAAGGCCAGACATAACTGCTAAAATATCATCATTACCCTTTTGTGCAACTGGAATTGCTTCATCAGGCCACCACTTTTCTTCTCCAGGTTCTAATCTATAGGTCATAGCCAAATCATGTGGCCTGAAATCGGGTGATTGAACCCTTAGCACTAGTGTGCGTGATTCATTGGATAGATTGTGCATAAAAGTGAATAAATTTGCTTTCTTATGGACGATGTTCTCCATGTCAACTTCGAAAACAATACCATCTCTGAGTGTCTTTCTACCAGCAGATAGGTCTTCCTCGATTCGTCCAATCATTCTAAAGAAAGCTGGAGTTCTTTTTTCAATATGTTCAATTATGGTCAACCATTCTTCAATAGTAAATACTGGGTGTTCTTTGATAAATTGAACTCCTGCCTTAGTTAAGATTTCATTAAATTCCTCGAAAACTGAGGATAAATCCAAACCTTTTGAGTGCTTGTATAGAGTCATCATCATCTTCTCTCTAGCAAATCTAGGTTCAATTCCTCTTTTGACATGCTTCTCCACATCTTTAACAAAAGCATCATAATCCGTTTTAAGTAATGGATCTAATTGTGATTTTACTAAATCGCTTAGAACCATATCGAGGGTAGATGGATGGACTGGCGGCTGGTATGAATTGAGCAATCCAGTACGCTCAGCCATATTAAAATATGAACTACGAGTGTAAATGTGTTGGCCTAGAGAGAGGACTGTGAATGAGAATGAAAAGAGAAGTAAATTGCGGCCTACATCTGACTGAATACCATAATAGAAAATCGCTGAAATTGAAAGGATTGCCAGCATGGAATAAATAAGAGCAAAAAAATGCTTTGATGCCGACTTATTGAGCAAATTTTCCAATGGTTCATAGCCATGTAGTGACCTCACTGACAAGTGCAAATCTTCTGCTTCTTTCACCTTCAATTTAAAATTAATAATACTGAGATTTACTCTGTGGCGATGAACTGCCATAGAGAGAATATATCCGAGAAGAATTACGAATACCAATACAACAAGTATTGTAGCAAAACTATGCCCAATTGTTGGCTCAACAAAGTCATTCCACCATTTAGGAGAAGTTGTGGCCTGTGACCATGCTCCAAAAAAAGCGAGTATTGCGAAAGCTGGTAAAAATAACAGTAGTCTTATCCCCGAACTAATCAATTGCCGGTCTAAAGCATAAAGAAAATCTTCATCATTCCACTTCCTCATTGAAGTTATGGTTTTCTTTTTCATTCTCTCAACTGATTCAGATAAGGAATTATGTTCTAATTGGTCATTAGAAGGCTCACTAGAATCCTCCGCCTCTTTAGAAGTAGTATCCAAATCATCATCTCCCATGAATAGCCTAAATCACTTCAACACTAAAGGATTGACATTAATTAGCAAACTATCAAGCCAAAACTAGAATTATATTTTCTGCCAAAGATTCGCTCACCTGTATAATTTTCCCCGAATGGAGAAATTTATTTTGCCCATCATTAAAAATCTCGGCCCCTATTTCCATACCAATTTTTTGAAGCATGTCCATATCATCTGATGATAAAGAAATAATTGAAACTCTTCCCCTTTGACCTTCCTTCAATTTTGATAATGCACATAAATTGGTAGAACTTGATAATAATCTACTCGACAAATTCGATTTAATTTCAGGAATCACTCTACCGCTGGGATCTAAAGTTGGATTACCAAGGTACAAAGAAAGTGCCACATCTAATTCATCGTTTATTGCATGCTCCAAACGACATGCTGTTTCATGGTGATTTCCTTTAAATGGTAAATGTTCTAGAAGAACTTCAGCCAGACGATGACGCCTTTTCATCATCTTTCCATGCTCTAAACCTTTAGCGGTTAGCACTGAACCTTTGTATGGAACATAGTCAAGAAAACCCTTAGATGCAAGTCTTTGAACCATCTCTGTAGCAGAAGCGGGTGAAATATTGAGTGATTTGGCAAGTAATCCTGTTCTAACTCTTTCATCAGAGTCTCTCTCATAAAACTCATACATAGTTTCAAGATATTCATCTTCGAATTCTTGAAAGTGCCCTGTGCTCATAATTTGTCTAAGACCAATTACCCTTTCAACATATCCCAAGTTACTCTGACCTGAAAATATTCTTGCAGGCTGGACAACGTACTGAACCAGAGTATGATTGTGGAATTCTCAGAGTTTGTGAACACTCTGGACAGCCAACTTCTATTTTACCATCATTAACTTCTTGGACTTCTTCTAAATTTTCTTCAACATTACTTTCTACGACTTCTTCCTGTATTTCATCATGTTCTTCTTCGACAGCAAAATTGTGATTGCAATCTGGACACCTTACCGAACCTGAATAGTTCGATGGAACTCTAAGTTGCCTAGAACATTCAGGACAGCCAACCTGAATTTTAATATCAGACAAGGCAGGTTTAGATTTTTCAGGTGATTTGGTTATCTTCTTTTTCGCTTTCTTTGAATCTTGACCCTGCCTTGAATTAACAATTCTAACGATTAAAATTATCGCTGCTGCCAATGCAACCCCGCCTAAGATTCCAGGAATGAAATCTGTAAGCCCAGAGGATTCTTCCTCTGTCTGGACTGCTGAAGAGATGAATATTTCATCAGCAGTAAGAACCTGACGAGAAACTTGCCAAGATGCTACAAGGGATACTTCATCACCTGTAGGCCAATCTTCTAATGTAAATTGCTCAACTTTCGAACTTTGAGGCCCTAATGAATTTACAATTCGTTCTCCAATTAAGACTCCTGTACTAGTTCTAAGGATAAGTGTGCCTTGTGAACCAGAAATTGAACCCGAATTTTCAAGAATAATTTTTATATTGGCTGAGTCACCTGCAACAGGCCGATTCGGGGTACTTTGTGGGTCGAATGAAATTGAATAAATCGCCCTATCTTGCGGAGTGTCTGCAGTGAGTGATGTAAAACCAAATCCGGCCACCCAATTGTCTTCATTTGCTCTAATAATTACTTTTTCAGCATCGATAAATCCTATAACGAGATTTCCTTCAGTAAGGCCTGGGTTAAGTGACATCACAGTGTCTATCATGAATGTTTCTTCAAGTGAATCAATATATCCAAGTCTTATCCTCACATCACGGGCGATTCCTTCAGAAAGAGTCACCCCCCATCCAAAAGACAGGCCACTTTGTTCATCCCATGATATGCTTGAAATAGAAATTTCAACTATTTGTCTGGGCGCAACAGAAATATTCAATCCGCCAAATAAGCCTGCATCAATAGAACCGTCAGGCGATTGCATACTCCAATTTAACATTTGTATTCCATAATCAATCATTGGAACATCGACAAATATTTCTCCGGCTTCATCAACACCCAATTGAATTGAATCACCTGCATAGGTAATTCCTGCAACTTCACAAACTATCTTCACATTTCCAGATTCACTACCATGGTTTCGAACTAATATCGACAACCTAACCTCATCTCCTTCATGCCATGGACCCAATAAAGTTGCAGGTATGCTACCCCCTGCAGTTTCAAATTCTGCTGATTCAACCAGCAAAGTAATATTGGTTTCAAAATCAGATGATTGAGAAATTCTATCGCCAAGAATCATACATGAAAGAATACCGGGTCTTGCGCTAGTAGATATTGAAAAGTTAGATTCTGAATTAGGATTTAACATCAGACTATTGTCCAATAATAGTGATTGGTCAAATTCACAAGTCACATTTCCTTCAAATGCAACAGCACCTGAATTTGAAATCTTGAGATTCCAAAACATATCTTCACCTGCAATAATTTCAGAGGTAACTTCCTCTAGAAGCAAAGAAATTATTGGCAGAGGTGGTGGATTAATTGTTGAAATAAAACTTGCATTTTCGTCTGAAACATCTCCATCGCCAGAATCATTTAGCCAAACATTAACCGTTATTTGACCTTCAGACACTATCATTGTGGAATTGAAAAAGTAGATACTGGTTTGCATTGCATTAACTGGAAATAATTGAGAAGTGGTGTTTTCAAATCCATTAGAATCGGTCAAATTTACAGTAATGAAGCCGTTCCAATCAAAATCTCCATCGTTGATTACAGGAATTTGTAATTGAATATAATCTCCATCATTGACTGAAAGATTACCCGTGCTTTGACCACTAGAATCGACCCCTTCAACAATAATCGAATCACTTTGGCCAACAGAGATGTTCAAAGGATTTAATCTCTGTAAAGTTCGTTGGAAGGATGAAACATGCGTCGGACTTGAAACCGCTATATCTCCAGTCAAAGATATCGAAATTACCACATACCCAAATGGAATCTCTGAGAAATTATGTGAAATATGAATAGTTTCACCCGCCGATAAAGAGTAGTTTAGAGTTGTGTTGGATATTGCAACCCCGAAAATTGTTTCCATTCCAAATGAAATGTTCACATAGGAAGTTGGCCCGCTTGGAGTACCAATCAACTCAATATCAAACTCTAACTCATAATCAGAGTCTTGAATTTTTTCAAAGTCTACCAATGAAATGGAACTATTAACGATAGAAACACCATCTGAACTAGCCGTGACAAAAGGGGCATATGAAGGACATATCAGCAAAAAAACTGCTAAGATATAGTAGAGTCTAGACCCCCTATCAATTACGCCCACATATGCCCTAAGATTAGGGGGTTCTTCACCTTCTCGCCCAAAAGGACTCCTGCGCCATGTTTATTGAAGGTTGAAAACTGGCCCGGATGTATGACTCCACGAGACTTGCTCGCAGTTTCGCCCGAATTCTTGGCGAAAGCGATTCTTCATCGTCGAGAAAACATTGTCGAATCATTGCCGCAACAAATAGCAAAAAGACAAGAAGAACGGCAAATTGCTGCTAATTTAGCCAAGGATTCAAGAGCAAAAAGAGACGATTTGGTATCAAAGGTTTCTAAGTTAAAAAAAGAACGTAATGATGCACAATCATCTGCTAATCAAATAATTAAGGAATTAAAAATTCTCTCTAATGCAAATTCTAACAACCAATTCGTCAAACTCTCTAAATCTGAAAAGAAAGAAGATGAAAATGAGTCTTTAGTTACTATTGAAAATTTACAGTCTGAAATTGAAGAGCATGAAATATGGGCATCTAAGAATGTTGAATCAAAAGATATTAGTGATGATCTAGAAAATATGAGAAAGAATGCTAACAAGTTACTAGAAGCTGGAAAGAAAGCCCACAAGGCGATGATGGAACTCTCCAAAGAGAACAATAAAATACAGAGTATTTGGCTTGAGAATGAATCACATCGCAGAAGGTGTGAATCTCGATACACCAAATTAGTACGCTGCAAAGAAGAAAGTGATTCTGCTACTGAATATTGGAGTTCTGCATTGACCGGAGATTTTAGTGAAATGCTAACAGATTCAGTTAGAGTTTCCCAAGGAGGGCCGTCCAGCAGGTCTCTAATGAAACAAAATCTTGGAAAGAAAGCATTGAGGAGGAATACTTGATGTCAAAACATTGCGAGATTACCGGGTTTACAGCCTATCAGCAAGACAAGTGGTCACTAACTCATGCTTTATTGACTGATAAATCTGAACTGAGTACTGAAAGGATTTCAACTTCGATAAATGAAGATTTATCTAATGAAATTATTAAATTCGTGTCTAATCAAGAAATTTCGAAAAAGGTCCAAGAACGTAAAGAGGGAATTATAAAACACCTAAAGAGACGTTTTGACATTAAATTTAGAGGTTCCAGCTTGACTACATTTGGTTCTTCTCAGTCAGGTCTAGGATTGAGAAATGGCGATGTCGACCTATGTTTAGAATTCAGTGGAGAAAAACCCAAGAAGGTTTTGAATAAAATTGCACGTATGCTTCGTGATGATGGAATGGAAGATGTGACCTTAATCGCTCATGCTAAAGTTCCCATTGTCAAGTTTGTTGACCAAAGAAGCAAAATTCCGGTTGATATTTCCATCAATAATAGTCTAGCGATATACAATACTAAATTGCTCAAGGCGTATAGCGATTGTGATTCAAGAGTACGACCCTTTATTTTGGCTATTAAACACTGGGCACTGCACCGAGGAATTTGTAATGCCGCATACGGTACATTCTCATCATATGCATGGACATTAATTGCCCTACAGTCATTACAAACTTCAAGTCCACCAGTAGTCCCTAATATTCAACAAGGAAGTAAACGCTCTCTCAAGGTAATTGAAGGAACCGAATATGACATCACAATGTCTGATGAACCTAGAAAATTACTGCAAGAAAAGAATTCACAAAGTGTCGGTGAACTTGTGCTCAATTTCTTTGATTCATTCGCCTTGAATTGGCCATGGGATGAAAATGTGTTATCGATTCGTTCCGGTAAAAATATTGCTCGAATTGACAAAAAATGGAAACAGCAAAAACCTTTCATTCTCGATGCTGCAACAGATGAAAAGAGTGTCAGACTTGGCAATCATAGCCTACCTGTTGAAGATCCATTTGATACTATGCATGACCTTAGCCGAGTACTTAGGCCTGATGGTGCAATGGATATTCGGGAAGAATTTTTGCGTGCTTTCAAGATTTTAAGTGAAGGTGGCGACTGGAAAAAGTTGACAGAAACTAAATTTCCTGAACTAGTTAATGACACTGCTAACACCGACTTATTTGAAGACCTGAGAGTTATGCAAACTCAAGATGTTAAAGATATGTTAGAAGACCTAAAAAGCGAATTATCAGTTCTCGAATCAGAAATCGGAATTAGGAATAATGAAAGAAAGAATGCAATCGATATGTCCAAGGCATTACGCGAAAATGCGGAATTACAGAAAGAGGAAAATAAAATTGCCAATTCTCTTAAGCCGCGTCGTGAAAAGATCGAGCAGGTCAAGAAACAAAGGGACTCAGTGAATAACAACTATATTCCAGTTCATTGGATAGAAAATGAAATGTCGAAAGTTTTCCAACGTTTAACCGAAGAGGTTGACTTGATGAGAACGCCATCTCTACAAAAGGAAAAGGAACTATTTTCATGGTTCTTTGAATTACAAAGTATGCATGAACACTCTAAGAAAACTCGAGAGTTACATAACCAATTCAAAAAATTACTCCAAGAACAAAAAAATGCTCTCTTCGAACTAGAGAATGTAAAAGAAACTGGTAGAGATATAAGTGTGTTCGGAGATTTTGCCAACTTTGACGAGCTAGCTCATAAATTACTACTTGAAATGAATCCAATGCATAGTGAAAAGAGGAAATTGAAACGTGAAATTGGACGACTTGAAGCCTGGTTGAGAATCTCTAGCCGCAAGGGTGGAGCGAAAAAGCACAACCAAAGTAAAAAGTATTCAAAGAAAAATAATTACTCAAAGAAAAGAAGTAATGTAAATCTTACTGAAGTAAAATCAAGAGCCGCTTCTGGTGGTTCTCTTTCTCTTTCCGACCTAGACGCTTTGCTAAGCAGTGGAGGCCTCTCTTCAATAGCAGGCGAACAACAAAATGATAGTGTAAAGAAAAAGAAAAAATCGAAGAAAAATAATGTTTCACCTCATCGCGGAAACCGAGGGCGCTCTAAAAAGAGCATGTGAGGCCTTAAAATGACTGACATCCAATGGGTGTACGGGCTTAAACCTGAATCGATGACTCTACAGTGGCGCCAGAGAATCATTGATTTGTTTTTATCTGAAACGCAAGAAGTTTATCGCGACTCTTCACTACTCAGCCTCTCAATACCAAATTGGGACGGGAATTTGATGTTGATTGACAGAGATACATATCCAGAGGTCTCGTCGCTGAAAGGTATTTTATGGTGTAAACCATTCATGGAGGATTCTGTAAGAGTTGTAGCATTTGTATTAGATAGACAATTCCAATCAATGGGTTACGGAAGTAAGGCCTGGGTATTTATGACTAGTAGTTTGAAAAGTCAGGGTATAAATTATGTTCAGTTAGAAGTTAAATGTTCAAACACAGAAGCCCAAAATTTCTATAGAAGCAGAGGTATGGAAATAATTAGACGTATTGAGATGTATTATAAAACCGAACATGGATATATGATGCGAGGAAATTTATAGGCTGATTATGCTAAAATGTATCTCAAAGGTTATGCCCTTCCTTTAACGAGATAATTACATGGAGGAGTTCATTATATCTGACTTGACTAGAGTTAGCGGAATAATAAATGCCGCACTAGTCGATAAGGATGGTTTCTTATTGTTCGAAGCAAAAGAAAATCATGAAAATTCTAAAAATATTTCCAAAATTGCTGATCTGATTAGGGCCAAGGATGATTTTTCGCGTATTACTGTTACCAGTGAAAAGGCAATTTTAATCGTTGAGCAATTAGAAATTGGCTACCGCCTCGTTACTTGGTGTGAACATTCGTGTAATTTGGGAATGATTCGAAAAAGTCTTGAAAACGCATCACGAAGGCTCAATGAGTACCTTATTAACACAAAATAGATGGCTATTTGATGACATATTTTTCTAAATGTCAATATCAAGCATTAAATGGGGGTTATGGGTCGCACAGTCAGCGTAAGATGGGAATCTTATGTGAACAGGTGCGTAAAACTATGTCTGGAATGAAGAGTATTCTCGAAGAAAGAAGAAAAATGGTAGATGATAAAGCAACCAAATATCGTACAACACGTGATGAGTGGAATCAAAAGACCAAAGAGAATACCGGCGCCAGAAATGAACTTAATTCTGAAGTTCGTGAGTTAATCGTTCAAGTTAAGGAACAAAGAGAAATTCGTGAACAAATGAATGAATTAGTTAGAGAAAAGAAAAGTACTAGGCAAGAAGCAAATAACAAAGTTCGTGAAGCAAAGGCCATTATAGACAAATCTAGGCCCTCTGAAGCGCCAGTGGAAGGTGGTCGTGGAAGAAGAGGCCGTGACCGACCTGAAACAGTTCAATCACTTTCTCGTGAATTAAATAGATTAGAATCTGAATTCGAGCGTGGACAGCATACTGGAAAGAATGAAACTAAAGTAATGAAGAGAATGAAGGATATTTCATCCAAACTCAAGAAAATGAAGAGCGCAGAAGACTCTAATGACGACCTTAAGGGAGCCAGAGAGTCTCTTCGTGGTGCAGTTGAAGAACAAGATGCTGCTCACGAAGAAGTTCAAAAAGCAGCTCAAGCGGCTCAAGAAGCACACGAATTGATGCTTCAATGGAATAAAGAAGTCGACAAGCAGAGGGAAAAGGCTGAATCCTGCCATCGTGATCTACGTCGCTCAAAAAAGGAAGCTGACAAAGCACATCACCTGTACATCGTCTCACTAAGATGCCTCCACTCCATCCAGGACATACTCGGTGCAATGAAAGGCTCCACTGGTGGCGGTAAGAGGAAGAATGCAAGAGTCGAAGTTCAAGACTTGATGAGCAAACTAATGTCTGGAGATACACTTTCTACCGAAGAATTGATGCAACTGCAAAAATTTGACTGATTTTTCAACAGTAGGAATCAAAGACTCTCGGCAAAACAGCATAACCTAGGGGAGACATAAAGTATGATTTCCAAAGACAAAATTGCTGAAATTGTCGAAGAATATGATCGTTTGAAACTAAGAATAGGGATGACTGCATCCCACTCTGCCCTCGACATATGTGATGGGGCTATCGAAGAAGGATTCCCTACCGTTGCATACTGCAAAGAAGGAAGGCACAAGACATATGCCAACTACTTCAAAACTCAAAGGTCTAGTTCAGGAAGAGTGACGAGGGGAATGGTCGACAAAGCAATAGTTCTAAATTCATTTAACGATGTCATGAATGCAGATTTGCAAGAAGAAATGCGAAAGAGAAATGTAGTTTACATTCCAAACCGCTCATTTACTTCTTACTCCACTATAGATGATGTTGAAAATAATTTCAATGTGCCACTGTTTGGTTCAAGAAACATGCTAAGGATGGAAGAGAGGACCGAAGAGCAGGATTATTACTGGATTCTTGATAAAGCGGGATTGCCTTATCCTGAAGCGATTAAAGACCCTCAGGATATCGATTGTTTAGCAATAGTCAAACTACACCATGCACAAAAGAAATTAGAGCGTGGATTTTTCACTTGTGCATCATATGCTGAATACGTAGAAAAATCTGATTCACTATTGGCAGAAGGAGTAATTGACAAAGAATCTCTGGAAGGAGCAAGAATCGAAAGATATGTCATTGGGCCTGTTTTCAATCTCAACTTTTTCTACAGCCCTCTTGCTGAAAAAGGAGAAAAACTCGAGTTACTTGGCGTTGACTGGAGATTTGAGTCTTCACTTGATGGTCATGTCAGGTTACCTGCACCTCAGCAAATGACAATGCCCCTACACCAACAAATTCCTGAAATGACAGTAGTAGGACACAATACTGCAACGATTAGAGAATCACTGTTAGAAAAGGCATTTGAATTGGGTGAGAAATTTATCGAGGCTAGTAAAGAACATTACGCTCCTGGAATCATTGGACCTTTCTGCCTTCAAACATGTATCGACAAAGACATGAACTACTACATTTATGATGTTGCTCCTCGTTTAGGTGGAGGTACAAATGTGCATGTCAGTGTTGGACACCCATATGGAAACGCGACATGGAGAATGCCAATGTCCAGTGGTAGAAGAATCGCTATGGAATTACGACTCGCTGCTGAACAAGACAGACTACTCGAAGTCCTAACATGATTTTTAAGAGTTCTAAACAGTAACAAATTGATAGGTTACTAATTAGACAGACGTTTTGAATCCCATTGCTCTAACAATGCACCAGCCAGCACGCGCTTCCCATATCGAGAAAAGACCACCGCCAATACTTGCCAAAACACCCCACCAAGCCAATGCAGGAATTAATCCAGTTGCAGTAACTAACGCCAGAACTATTCCAGCAGCGACTCCAAAAATACCAATTCTTAGCCTAACTGCTTTTCCTACATCGCCAATGTTGCATACAAGCGCCATGTAAATACATTCAGCCGGTAGTATATGAACAGATGTTTAGTTCGAGTAAATTAGTAAATATGAAAATCATTGGTTTAATACATCGAACTTTTTTCACCTATACCTTCAATTGCCGATTATAATCTAACGATGCTATATTTTTAGTCAAAGTTTCGAATCACTATTCGAATGGGTACTAAATATAGCAAATAGTAATCTAATCAACGATTAAATTGTGGATAATATTGTTGGGTATATGCAACTGCATGTTCGTGTGGATAGCCTTGAGCAACTAGTTTTTGATAATACTCCAATCCAGGGTCAAGTTGGGCAACTGGTGCTGCTGCTTGTTGAACAGGAGGACCATTTTGTGCTACTGGTTGTTGGTAGGTTTGAGGTTGCATTTGATTCATCATAGGTGCTTGGGAGCCGTACATTTTTTGCTCATCATTTCCTTTTCTTCGGGCGATTAGTATACCCCCAGCAACTATTGCTAGAACAACAAATATGCCTCCACCAATAAATATGGCAGTAGATGATGATGCTGTATCAGATTCTGGTGGCTCTCCCCATTTTGTAGGGTCATCAGGATAACCATCTGCTCCATCTGAATAACTCCAGTCAGGGTCGGTATTAGAATAACCATCACCATCGCTGTCATAACATCCAACTCTATCAATGGTTGAATTGCCATTAACATTGAAACAAGCATCAGCACCTTGAGATATAGTCCAAGTATCGGTTGGATCAGAATAGCCATCTTCGTCGAAATCAGGACACCCAAATCGATCTATGGTTGAAGTACCCTTTATATTAGGACAAGAATCTGGTTGGAAACCATCCTGATTATCTCCATAACCATCAACATCAGAATCTTGCCATTGTGTTGGATCTAAAATGAAAGCATCTGCTCCATCACCTAGCGACCAAGATGTTTGCACTGGGTCAGAATATCCATCGCCATCAGTGTCGGTACAACCATATCTGTCCTCTGTTGAATTACCTAAAACAGTAATACAAGAATCTGGCTGATTACCGAGTTGATTATCGCCAAAACCATCTCCATCACTATCTTGCCATTGCGAGGAATCAAATACAAATGCATCTTGAACATCATACCATCCATCTCCGTCGAAGTCAGGGCATCCAATAATGCCGTCTTGAGTGGAATTACCTGGCTGGAGTGGACATGCATCTTGTGAAACACTCAAAATACCATTTACAAATATACCTGGCCAGTTTTCTGGTCGTTCTGTCCATGAACTATTACCCCAATTATCTCCAAAGCCATCGCCATCGAAATCCGACCACTGAGAATCGTCATTTTCAAAGGCATCTGCTCCATCTCCTATATCCCAAGAACTATCTGGATCAGAGTATCCATCACCATCTGAATCGACACAACCTTTCCGGTCTGCATATGAATCTCCAGAATCGTCAACACATGAATCCGCATCAACTCCTTCCTGCCTATCACCATATCCATCACCATCAGTATCTGTCCATTGTGTTGGTTCGTATTCAAAAGCATCATCGACATTTGCCCAACCATCACCATCTGAATCTAAACACCCAATCTTGTCATTTTGTGAAGAGTTTCCGTATTCTACTGGGCAATCATCATGAGAATCTGCCCAGCCATCCAAATCTGAATCAGTACAGCCAACTCGGCCTAATGTAGATGTTCCATAAGTAGTGGGACAATTGTCTTGAGAATCTTCAAAATCATCAGCATCGTCGTTGTCATCTTCATCGCTATCACGGCATCCATCCCCGTCCATATCAGTCGTTGGCTCTGAAATCCATGTAGGTCTAGGTGGACTATAGGGTGTCAATGGGCATGAATCGGAAAGATCCAGTATTCCGTCATTATCATCATCCAAATCTTCAGGATGGTCATCTTTACAACCATCATTATCCCAATCTGTGGAAGCTGAAGGGTTTGAAAAATCTCTTGTACTTGTCCATCCAGTCTGACTATTTCTTGGACAATTGTCGGGGAAGTTATCAGTTATTCCATCATTATCATCATCTGAATCACATGCATCACCTTCTGAATCAAGGTCAGTATTTTCTTGCCCAGGGTTTGCGGTATTTGGACAGTTATCATCTTCATCTGCAACTCCATCTCCATCCGCATCTAGCACTGCCACAGTTTCTGTGAACCAGATATATGGCATCAAAACTGAAGTTGTCTGGGTTGAAGCACTAGAAGAACCAAAATCAATAGTTCCATTGTAATTTCCAGCAATAACTAATGCTCCATTAGGCATAAGAGAAATTCCAGATACTGCATCATCATCACTGCTGCCAGCATCAAATAGAGACACTGGGCCTCCGTTGGAGTCAAAACTTACAACCAATGAATCATTTAAACCTCGAGGTGTAAAACTAGTTCCACCAAAAGAGAAGGAGCTCTGTGACGAGAGCCCCATCATGGTATATCCAGTACTAGAGTCATAAGCCACCCCAGAACCAGAATCATAACTGCTGCCGCCAATTGATTTAGCCCAATTCCAAGTTCCTGAAGGAGACATACTAGCGACTAGAGCATCTGTCTGACCTGCACTACTTAATTGAGTACCAAATGTCACACTACCACTATGAGATCCGGACATTAAGATGTTGTTTTGATTATCGATTTCAAAATCCGTAATTGTCGCTTGACCACTGCCCGTGGTTGCATATGCTGACTGCCAATTACCAGAATTACTAATCTTAGCAATACCAACTGGTACTTCATTGATTCCAGCATTAGCCACTACACTACCAAAAGTCATACTAACTTCGAAAGTTGTTGAAATCCAGATACTATTGCTGCTATCAACTGCCATGCTATTGACTTCTTGAATGCCTTGACCTCTTGCAACTTCACTCCATTGAAGATTTCCTGAATTAGAATATTTGGCAACAAATATTTCAATATCATCTCCATTTTGAGCACCTGTATCTGCTGCTACACCCACATCAGTATTCCCTAAAAAGAAACCACCAATAACTGGATTAGAATTAGAATCGGCAGTTATAGAAGTACCATAAACAACGTCTAAAGTCGTCACAGTTGCTCCATCATAATCGCCGTCTCCTCTAAGGGCCTGTGCCCATTGCCACTGACCTGAAGATGATATTTTTGCTGTCCAGCAATCGTAATAGCCTGTAGAGGTCAGTGAGATACTACTTCCAAAAGAAATAGACTCATAGAACATACCTGTTGCAAAAATATCACCATTTGGCGCTACCGCAATATCTGTAATTGCTGCCTCAGCATACTGTGATGTACCGGTAACCGAGATCTTTTCCATCCATTGCCAGTTACCATTACTATCAGATTTAGCAATCCATGGTTCGACATATTGACCCGATGTAATTGATGTTGAACCCAGTGACATGGTTGTAGAACCACTGACTACTCCTGCAACAACTACTTCGTTGCTTGACGAGGTGTCAACAGATCTTATGACCGCAGGATTTGAAGCACTTCCTGAAGCAGACCAATCATTATTACTTTTAGATGAAAAATAATTCCTAAATGAGTTCTCATCAACACTGTTATCTCTGACTTCTAAGTCGTGATTTTCGTAAAAAATACTCGATAAAGTACTCAAAAGTAGGATAATTATTACCGATGAAATCAAAATTCGACTAGGAGATACATTAGCAGCCATGTCATTGCCTCAAACAGGCCATGTAGGTTATAGTGATGAACTCTTCCCTCTAATGTAATTCAATAATTAGACGTTTTAAAGATTTGAATCTAGTGATAATAACTCACTATCTCCAGCATCTATAACAGTAATTGTCGAAACTGAAAAGGGTTTACCACTGGCGATTCCAAGTTCACGGTTGACCAGCCCTGAACGGAACATAGTCACTTCAGGATGCTTAGCGTGCAGTTCAACAGTATAATCATCAGGGCAATTGGCTGCTAATATTACTAATTTAGCATCACCATTAGCACAAGCATCTATTGCTTGCCTTTGTCCAAACAGTAGTTTTCCAGTCGTTATTGCATTCTTTAATTGTCGGCTTAAATCCATATTTTTTCCTCCATTCTCCACATTGTTTCTCATGGTTGGATAATCATTCCTCTGGTATGTAGAACAATTCTACGCTTCCAGTACCTAGAGAGATAGGTTGACCAACAATGATGTTTTCTGCAACACCAGTCAAATGGTCTCTCTCTCCAATAATTCCTGCCTTCAGCAAGTGATTAACTGTAACTTCGAAAGCAGCACGAGCAAGAATACTGTGCTTAGTACCTGATACACCGTGACGGCCAATCGCTCTGACTTCACCTTCTGAAGTCATTACATCTGCAACCATTAGCAAGTGTCTAGTGTCAACTTCCAAACGTGCTCCGTCAAGAGTTGCTTGTAATTCGTTTACAATGGCTTGTCTAGCTGCCTCAATTCCTAAGTGGTCATAAATTTCGATAATGTTGTTAGTATAGGTTCTTGAACGGTCGATTGTTTCAATTTCACTAACTCTCGAAAGGTTTGAACCGATAGTAGAGAGATAATATTCACCAGTTTTATCATCAAGTTGTACATTTGCTCTTTCTATGTTAGGAATACCTTTCAGTCTCATATCACGAATCTTTTCTTCTAGTTGTAGAAGCATGGTATAAGATGGTGGGTTTTCAGCAAGTTCAGCAAGATCATCTTCCGAGTGTACACCTGGAATTAAAGTCAACTTCGAAGGGTTCTTTGGCTTATCACCTTGAACTAGAAGTCTTGTTGCACGCTCAAGTTTATCTTTTACTTCAGCAGCATTCATGTTCTTTTGCTTCAAATTACTCTTATTCAATTTCAAAACAAGTCTTCTTTGAGCAACGTCAGTTTCAAGTGAGGCGATGTTTACTGTAGTAGTAACTTCAATTGCAGCAGCTAACTTTTGTGCTTCTTCAGCAGAAGTTTTCTTTTCATCTTTAAGACGAATAGTCATTGTTGGGGTATTAGGAACTTTTCTAGCATCGACAATCTCTATAATTCTAGGCAAACCTTGAGTTACGTTAACTGTAGCAACACCCGCATAGTGGAAAGTACGCATAGTCATCTGAGTACCCGGCTCACCAATAGACTGAGCAGTAATAATTCCTGCTGCCTCATATGGGTCTATACTAGCTCTGTCAAGAGCAACTATGGAACCTGCTACAACCTTCTTTGCCTGGGGCTTAGTTAGTTTCTTAATCCCTCTAGCATGAATTGCTTCGGTAAGATCGTGAAATATTCTATCAGTAAATCTTAGAGAACCTGAATCCTCTACTGCGGCAACAAGGCTCTTGAAAACTGCATCTCCCGAAAGTTCGTCATCCAAAGACAAAAGTTTAGCATCTTTATTGTAAGAAGCCATATCAGCAGTTGACTTGACACGTGCTCTTGATCTAACTTTACGACCAAGGGTAACTGCTGTAACAGGTCCGATTGCTTCACTATTCTCTAACTTATTTTTCTGGTTTGCACCATCAATAATGGTCTTAATCGATGCCGCTGTTTCAGAATCTGTTTCACAAATTTGACCAATTTCTCCAACTGGAAGGATTTTTACATCATCCCACTTTCTATCATCTGCCAAGATATGGGCAAAATTCTCTGCGATACCCAAGTCCATGAGCTTCTTCTTTGTTGCACTCTTTACTACCATCAGACATCACTTCCTGTATCTTCGCTTACATCATCATCCCATGCGCCAAGATCTTCTTCAGATTCTTCACGTTCAAAGGATTCTCTTTGGACAACTGTTGCACCTTCTGTTCCAAGCGCTTCATCAACAATAACATCAATATTGAAAGGAGAACCGTGTACACCGCGGGATGGGTCAATTCCATCTTCACCATAACTAAATTGGATAATTCTGTTAGCAGTGTTTCTTACAGACAACATTTCATCATCGTAAACCTTCAAGTCGTCCATAGCATTAATCAATCTTCTTTGCATATATCCAGACTTAGCAGTACGAACCGCTGTATCGACTAGAGATTCTCTCCCAGAAATTGAAAGCATAAAGAACTCTGTTGGTTCAAGACCACGCTTGAAAGAGTTAGAAATAAATCCTCTATCTAGAGCACCTCTTCCACCTCTCTTGAAGTGAGCAAGAACTCTGTCGTTGTATCCACGTTCTAGTCTCTTACCACGAACCTTTGCTTGTCCAATAGAACCCGCCATCATTGTTAGGTTATCCATCGAACCACGGGCTCCAGAAATTGCCATGTTGACCGCTGCGTTGGTTGAACCAGATTGATTCAATTCGTCCTTAGCAATGTCACCAGCCTTTTGCTTACCTTCATCGAGCATAACCATGATGTTTTCTTCCAAAGTTTCTCTTGGAGTTCTTCCCGGTCTTGCTTCATATCCACGGCCATCTTTACCAAATGCCGCCAATTCTTCTTCAACTAGTCCACGAGCATCAGAATTTGCTTTCTCAATAGCAGCAAGTGATTCTGGGGAAAGGTCCTCATCGTCAATTCCTGTTGTGAAACCTAATGCAGTACATGCCGCGATAGATAATTGTGTAAAATCATCAAGGAATTTAGCACCTTTTTCAGGACCATTTGTTTGAACAATGGCATCCAAAAGACGTCCGTCTTCAGCACCGATTGCTCTCTTGTCAAGTGTTCCCTCAACCTTACCGTTCTTGACGATAACATCGTCATTAGAACGACTTCTAAATCTCAAGTGGATGTTATCAGGTATGATTAGAGATATAATATCTTGACCTCTGAAGCATTCCTTGCCATTAGAATCTTTGACGACCTCAGGTAGTTCACCAGTCCAACCGATGTTACCCAACATTTCCAAACCATGACGGAGTGCAATCAAAGTTCCAGGTCTTGAAAGTAGGTATGCTCCTGAAATGTGGTCGTGAATACCACCAATAACAGCACCACCATATCTTGGGGTCAAGATATGTTCTTGAACTCTCATCAAAATCTTTGCTTCAGCTCTTGCTTCTTCGGATTGAATTACGTGAAGATTCATTTCGTCACCATCAAAATCAGCGTTATATGGAGTACATACAGCAAGGTTGAATCTGAAAGTTTTACCTTCCATGACTCTAACTTCGTGAACCATCATAGACATTCTGTGAAGAGAAGGTTGTCTGTTGAAGATTGCAACATCGCCATCAATCAAGTGTCTTTCAACAAGCATACCTGGTTTTGGATTTCCATCTCTATCGAGAGTTGAAAGTCTATCTTCGGTATTTGTTCTATCTCCCCATTCATCAGCAGGGCTTGTACAGTGAGGACAAACAACTTCCAAATGTTCAGGGAATCCTTCGGGATTTGGCTTATCTTGTTGCTCTAACTCCCACATCCATCTATGGTGAAGAATTGCTCTTGGGTCGTCTTTTTCCAAAGAATGACCGTCGACATCTTCACCTTTCAGGTTAGCAATAGTTGCCACATCGTCAACAACAAAACTCTCAACTTCCATGTTGGTGATAATTGAGCGACTTATTTCTTTTCTGATAACTAAACCTGGAAGGAAGTTTGGTGCAGGTAGAACTTCATGAAGGTCAGGACGCATAGTTGTCTCTTCAGAACATTCAGGGTTGTGACATCTAAATCCTGCATTGATTAGACGGCTTCTTGAATTGATTCTAACTCTTCTCTTGTCACCACGAATAATATAGTTAACACCAGGGTGAACATCAGGACCACGAAGGATCATTTGACGCATTTGTTCACGGTTTCTTAGTGTAACACGGATAGGAACTGTCAATTCACGAGCAATTTTCTTTGGAACTCCAACTTCATTGACTCCAAGATATGGGTCAGGGGAAATTACAGAACGTGCACAGAAATTAACACGCTTACCAGATAGGTTACTTCTAAATCGGCCTTCCTTTCCTTTCAATCTCTGTGTTAGAGTCTTCAAAGTTCTTCCTGAACGGTGGCGAGCAGGAGGTATTCCAGAGGTTTGATTGTCAAAGTAAGTTGTAACGTGGTATTGAAGAAGTTCCCAAAGGTCTTCAACAATAAGTTGTGGTGCACCAGAATCTCTGTTCTCTCTTAGCCTTTGATTGATTCTCAATACGTCGACTAACTTGTGAGTCAAATCGTCTTCAGAACGGTCTCCACTGTCAAGAGTAATGGATGGTCTAACTGTGATAGGAGGTACGGGTAGAACTTGTAAAACGGTCCACTCTGGACGGTTTTGCTTATCCATACCAATGAAAATTAGGTGATCAGCAGGAATACTGCTTAACCATTCTCTAACATCTCTAGGGTTTAGTTTTCTTTCTGTTTCTTTTCCAGTGCCTTGTGTTTCTAACTTCTCTTTGAAAGTTGTTGGCTTATCAAGAGTAATCTTACCTTGAGCTGCTCCACAGTGCATACAGACTTTTCTCTTTGTTCCAGAGGTTACTTTTTCGATTTCTTTAATCATCTTAGAAAATTCAGTTGAACCGACACCGTGCTTTAGCATTATATCTCTAACTCTAACTTTGTAAAAATCTTGTTCACTAAGTTCTGGATTGTTAGGGTGGGTTTCAGGTTCATCGTGCAGTAGAATTTTACTACAAGTATTACATGTAGCTTTCAATGCAGTTTTAATCAAATTAACGAAACCGATGTGAATTACTGGAAGTTCCATTTGAATGTGTCCAAAGTGACCTGGTGATTCGTCATACTTACAGTTGTCAGTAGGGCAAACAAGTCCCGGCTCAATAACACCCATGTGCATATCCATTAAACCTTGGCTGTAAGCACGTCCATCATCCTTGTAAGTGTCCGCTGTCTTTACTTCTACAGCAGACATTTTTCTAATCTCAGTTGGATCCATCAATCCGAAACGAATACTGGATATTCGCTTTGGAATCATAGTTGTATTTCGGCTCATCTTCGGTCCTCCAGTTCTAATCTCATTGCAACACCTAAACTCTTCATTTCATCAAGAAGTAGTTTGAAAGCATAAGAAGTTTGTACCTTGTAAACTTCAGCCCCATCTCCATGTATCGGACTGACATAAGTTCTTCGTTTTGGATCATACCAAGCAAGGTGACCTGATTGGGCACAAACATACATGTCAATACCATCTGATTCATCTAGCAATCTATCCTTAATGACCATAGATGCACCATGAGCAATTAGACAGTCACGTTCCATTTCACCAAACCTTAGACCTCCTTGTCGTGCACGACCTTCGGTAGGTTGACGTGTTAGAATTTGTACACGACCACGAGAACGAGCGTGAATCTTTGAACTGACAAGGTGGTGAAGTCTCTGGTAGTAAATACATCCAACGAAAATATCAGCAGGATATGCTTCACCAGTTTCACCGTTAATCATCATTTCACGACCAGAGTGAGCAAGACCGTTACGGATTAGACCGTCACGTAGACTTACTTCCTTCTCTCCTCTAAATGCTGTTCCATCGATTCTTCGTCCTTCTAGGGAACCGACTTTACCGCCAATCATTTCTAAAACGTGAGCAACAGTCATACGAGAAGGAATCGCGTGAGGGTTAATGACCAAATCAGGAACTATACCATCTGGTGTGAAAGGCATATCTTCTGGTTCGACTAATCTTCCAATTACTCCTTTTTGACCGTGTCTTGATGCGAATTTATCTCCAACTTCAGGAACCTTGTGGCTTCTAACCATGACTCTTACCAAACGACCAGAATCAAGTGACTCTGTGACGTACACATTGTCGACCCAACCCTTTTCACCATGCCTTACAAGCATTGATGATTCTCGTCTTTCTTGAGCCATTAGGAATGCACTACCGGATGTTTCTTCCAAGAATCTTGGAGGGCTTGTCTTACCGACAAGAACATCTCCGCCTTCTAAATATGTTTCAGGCAAAGGCAATCCATCAGCCTCTAGATGGAAATATGCTTCATCCGGTTTTAATCCCTTAACTTCTTGTAGGGAAGAACCAGGCTTTTCGATTTCTTCTACTTGACCGCCTGGGAATCTTCTTCTCTCGGCGTTGTAGGTTCTGTTGAAAGTAGAACGAGCAAGTCCTAGATCGATTGAACCTCTGTTCATAATTACAGCGTCTTGCATATTGTATCCGTGAAGAGACATAATTGCGACGATAAAGTTCTGACCACCTGGCCTTTGGTCGAAATTTGTAGTCTCCATAGCACGTGTTTTAGTGATTGAACGCTGTGGATAATGTAAGATATGCGCACGTGTGTCAGGGCGCAGTCTGTAGTTCGAACTTGGCAAACCGAGCGATTGCTTTACCATTGCAGTTCCACCAGTAACACGAGGTGTCGAGTTGTGCTCTGGGTATGGAATTAGAGAAGCACATACACCAAGTACAAGTTGCGGGTCGATTTCACAGTGTGTGTGTTCATCAGAATACAATAGCGGTAATGAGAATTTTGCAATTTCCCAATCATTGTTTGGCATTCTGACCTTTGCCTTTATCTTAGCAGTGGTTGCGCCAGGTTCACCAAGGTTCTCCCATTCGATATTTTCATTCGAAATAGGTCTTCCAGCAAACTTGCCCTTACCTTGAACTACCCCCGGTAAAACGAAAGGTTTTGGAGCGATGAACAAATCTTCTTCTTCTTCAGCGTCAACCCATTCAACAACACCTGTATCTACCAAATGCTTGAAAGTCATTTCACCAGAAACCAATGCTTCAAGATGAGAACTTGTCAAACGAGGAGCTCCATCATAAAGAATCAGTAGAGGCCTTAGAATACGTCCCTTGTCTGTGTTAATGAATATGTCACGGTTCTCAGTATCATACCTAATGGAAACTTCCGCAGGAATAGTTCCACGACGTCGTGCTGACTTGAAATGGCGAACTAGGTTTGCACCCTTTTTGTGAATTCCATAAATGTCACCATTTACGTGGATTCTGTCACCTTCAGTCCAGTCCTCTGGTTGGAAAACATCCAACTCATCTAATTGATTTCTAACATCATGTTCGCTGATGTGTTCTGAAACGTCAATCATTTGAGCAGCATTCTTTACTAGACCACAGTTTTGACCTTCAGGAGTTTCGTTAGGACATAGTCTTCCCCAGTGAGTTGGGTGTAAATCTCTTGCTTCGAAGTGAGGTTGACTTCTAACCAACGGTGATGTAACTCTTCTCATGTGAGATAGAGCCGCAAGGTATGTGGTTCTGTCGAGTAATTGACTCACACCAGATCTTCCACCGACCCAGTTTCCTGTGGCCAGTGCATGCATAATCTTTGAAGTTAGTACATCAGGTCTTAGACATGAAGTTATTCTTAGTTCACGCTTTCTGTTGTGGTGTCTTTCAAGTTGGTATTTCAAATCTCTAGCAAGTTGTCCAGAAGATACACGGAAGAGGTCTTCGATAAGATCTCCAGCAAGTCTAACTCTCTTGTTAGCATAGTGGTCTTTATCATTTGGTTCCTTAGAGTGCATAGCCATCTCTAGAACTTGACGAACGATACGGCCAAGGAAAAT
>Ga0066846_10000384_pt1 | contig 22410 bp, 20 predicted proteins | sample ETNtaG_33_FD_65489 | JGI IMG/M metagenome (GOLD analysis project Ga0066846, IMG submission 65489) | Marine microbial and viral communities from oxygen minimum zone, Eastern Pacific Ocean - ETNP201310SV76 | ecosystem: Environmental > Aquatic > Marine > Oceanic | place: Pacific Ocean: Eastern... | reverse complement strand
CACTTGTCGAGTTGGTCAACAAAACCGTCGCCATCGGTATCGATATCTTCGCAACCATTCTGATCTTCATCGTTTGTAATTGTGGAAACCCAGCCTACTGGCCCGAGTTGACACTCGTCATACTGATCGAGAATGCCGTCTTCATCATCATCCAAATCCTCACTCGAATCTTTGCAACCATCAACATCGTGATCTGATTCTGGTGTAGAAACCCATCCTTTTTCCCCAAGGGCACAATCATCCCAATCATCGCCAACGCCATCTTCGTCGTCGTCATCATCGCATACGTCACCCCAGCCATCTTCATCCCAATCGCTTTGGGTGGGATTTGCATCTCTTGGACAATTATCCGAACCATCGGTTATTCCATCATCATCATGGTCACGCGCATATAGCCAAAGTGCTAAATCTTCATATCCTTGAGCATTGAATTCTTGGTTTGCAAGGGTGATTGACTCTGTATATACTGCCCCTATTACAGGTGATTCGTTTGCACCTAACTGAACTGATACTCCTCTATCGTCGCCTGAACCACCAGCACTTAGAGCCCATGCCCAATCATCATTTTCGGTCATTTGAGCAACAATAATGTCTCGACGGTCTCCATTACTATCAGAATCGGTGAGAGTATCTGCTCCTAATGTGAATTCTGCAGTGTGAGATCCTACCACATATGCATTATCTCGTGAATCAAGGATAATGGAATCTAGGCTTTCCCAGCCACCACCACCACTACTTACTACTGAGTCAACAAGGCCGCCAGAAGTAATACGGGCATGAAATAAGTCCCACCAACCATTTGATGTGACGTTTATCTCTCCAAAGGAAGCGGTTTCGGCAAACTGTCCGACCATTCTAATATCTCCTTGAGAATCTACCGCACAATCGGTAGCCCAATCATCATCGATACCCCCTGCGGTAAGGGCCCAAGTGAAATTACCATCACCATCGAGTTGGGTTACAAAAATATCTGCGCCCCCATTTGATTCTTCCATCTCAATAAACATCACAGATTCTAGGAAAGTTCCAACAACATGCAAATATCCATCATCAGAATAGCATAATGCGCCAAATGGTTCCATGCCGCCAGGACTGCCTACTCCATTTGCCCAAGTTATGATTCCATTCTCATCATAATGAATGATTGCAAGACTTACGCCTCCAGAACCTGGAACCATTATTGTATCGAGTTCAAGCATACCTGTATGAAGAATCGAAACTGCAATTCCTCCACTAGGATTCAGTGCAATATCAACTGCTGATAGGTCAGAGGGATTGGAAACTTGACGCGCCCATACAGTTTCAAATCCTGCTCCATTGAAGTGCATTCGTGCGACAAATGCGTTGCCTTCATCGCCATCAGAAGTCTTTGAAAGAGAAATTCCAGAGCTCATATTTAGTGTACATGCTAAACCCGCAGTGCCAAGACAAAAGTGTCCTGCGATAATCAAATCACCTGATTCGTGCAATACGATTGCATCGATTCCATCAGCACCTTCGCTCCCATATCCCTCACTTACTGTCCAACTGCCATTTGAATCTGCATGAGCTAGAAACATATCGGCGTCACCAGTGAAGCCAACGGCTCCAATACCACTATCGTCAAATGTTATTGCTGAAGTAAATTCTCCGGCAATAATAGTAGAATCATCATCAAGAATTACATGGCCTGCTACCTTCTCTTCATCGAACCCGCCTGCAGTAATGGCCCACCCAAGGGGTTCTTCTGCATCTGCAGCAACCTGTATTGTTGGCATTAATAACAACAAACAAATAATCACTGGAATACTTTGACGCATGATGTCTCCACCATCTTACTGCATTTGAAATAATGTATTGTTTGTTCCACAACTACAATGCCCTCTTCCTCTTCGGATTGTCATGGCAACTCATTCCTTTACCGTAAGGAAGCCATTACCTTTGGAAAAGTGCCAAAAGATCAGGTTTGCACTTTTAAATATCAATTCCTGGCCCAGTTGGAACTCCGCAATTTCTAGCATGCTAGCAACCGATTCAGGCTCATTAAAAGAAGGATATTTTCTTGCACACCATTCTGTTTTGAAAGGGTCACTAATTGAATCACAATGGGAAATTGAAGAGATTAGAGAAGATGATCATTTCCTTGAGATTGTCATGTTGCTGATAGGGCAAACGCGGAATGAGAAGCCCATTGCAAGGGGTATTGGAAATTTCAGATTGCATATTACAGTACTAGAAGAAGAAAACGGAGGCGTTGAAATTCATTCTAAATGGGAGACTGTAGGCATGGGCCGGTTATTTCATCGAAGTATCAAATCATATGCAATAAACAGCGCTCAACAATTGCTCGATGACTTATGTGCAATCGTCTGACCCGGTGTGTTCATGGAGCCGGTGGATAAAGGAGCCGCTATGTCGGAGGATAGGCGCCGCAATAACCGCCACCGCAAAGGGGGTAAAGGCAAGTCCCGCCGACATGGTGGAGCCCCTAAGGCAACACTTGTTGAAAGACATTCAGAATCAGACAAGCAAGCGCGTCAAGCATGTCAAAATAGATTTGAAATCAAGCCTAGGCCAATTGCAATACCTAAAGAAATCGAAGAGCCACGGCACTTTTCATTCGTCTGGGAAAATAATCCTGTTGATTTGAAAACAGAATCACTTCTTGCAGCAAAGGTCGTCAGAAAAGGGGAATTTGGATGGTTAACTGACAAGAGAGTTGGAGAAATTGGCCAGATGGTCGATGAACTAGAGATGACTTTGGACCAAGCGCTTTCATTACGCAGTGCTTTATTACAACAAAAGACTGTTTACACTCATGGTAGACTTCAATCACGTGGAAAGCAATTAGTCAGACTGTACCGTGAAGGAGTTGGAATCGTCGACCTCTCTATTCGTTTCGATTTCCCTCCAATGAATGTTTTTCGTGTTGTTCTGAAGGAAATGGGCTGGTCAAAAGCACGAATAAAGGAAACATTACGAAGCCCTTCAAAATTTAAGCAAAGGGAGCGAGAGGAGTTTGAAAAGGCCGAAGCTGCTGACCGCGTCAGTAATGTTGACCAGTCAGAAACGCATGAGCGAGCTGATATTTTTGAAGAAATTCTTGCTGACTGGTTTGAAGAACAAGGGGTTCGCCTTCGACGTCAACCAGAAATGGTCAAAGAACAAACTGCTGAACATGGAAGGCCAATCAATACTCCTGATTTGCTCTTCTTAGATCATGTAGAAATTAATGGGGAGCCTGTCTCTTGGATTGATGCAAAACATTTCTATGGAGCTGATGTGGATTTCCAGCGCAAAAAAATCACTAAGCAATCTACACGATATGTGGATTCATGGGGCCAAGGCGCCTTGGTTTTCAGGCATGGCTTCTGTTCAAATATCCATATCCCAGGTACCGTTCTATTGGATTGTGGTCCATTGGATTTGACTCCACTTGGGAAAATTAATGGATCCAAGTAAGGCGTGTTCCGAGGCCTTTTTCCCTCAGAACATCAGCTAATTCCGTCAAATCTACTGGTTTCGATAATTCTCTTGGAACTACAATTGCTGAAGTTCCTAGCATGCAAAGGTGCGCACTAACATCTGAGGTAGTATGTGCATTCACTACATCCAATAAGGCACTACGTTCTATCTCTCCACGTAATCCAGAATTATCAGCAAAATTATCCGCCTCATTAAGAAGATGTGGCCAAGCACCAGTGTCCCATGGAATTTGCATCAAGCGATTGACGGCGGAATCTCCAGCTCGAGTAATTGATGCTTGCCAAACTGGATTATCGATATATCCTGCAGTGTGTTTGCCTCCATCTGAATTCCAGACCAATAATACAGGTACATTTGCTTCAAAGCCCAATACTTTGCCTGGAGAAGGAGGTGTTCCGGGTTTGATTCGGAGTTCTACTCCTCCAGCCCAAATCCCCAGTACATCGCCCAGCCCCCTAGAATGAGTGCGTTCCAATCGATGAGCTAAGCGTGCTAATTGCCCCTCGTCGCCAGCATCAAATAATTCTCCTAATGCAAAACTTGCAGCCATTAATCCGGCGGCAGACATTCCAAACCCTTGCGAAACGGGTAATTCGAGATCTACTTCAAGGTCCACTGCAGCATTTATTCCAAATACTTCACGAAATGCTTTCAGTAAATCGGAATAATATGACTTACCATTTGCTAGTGGTGTGCCATTCATCGAAGTGACGGTTATTCTATCGGATTCTCCGGGAATTTCCTTTACTGTCGCACTTACTCCATCTTCCAGACAAAGACCTGCACCTCTTGAGCCTTGGTTTCGAGCCAATAACGCTTCTGAGTGTACCGAAAATAGTAGGGTCACATGGCCCCCAACATGAACGGTCACCTCACTCATCAATCTATGTGGGTGACGAAGAGTCACATCAGGCTTCGCCAAGCAAATGCTCAAAGAACATCAAGCGAGTACTCTGTCAAGGTCTGTAGCGATCTTGTCAAAGCGGTCTACTAATTCCTTGCATGCTTTGTTGAAGATTGCCTCTGGAGAGAAAGAACCGTCGGAATCGAAGGAGAATACGAATTCTCCTGGCATTTCCTCGAAAACGATTGCTTCAGCAAATGCGTCTTCACGACCTGTTCCGTGTCCAACCTGGTGCATTGCCCGCTCTAAATCGAGGATAGCGTCTACATCAGTGCATTCTTTCTTAGTGAAAAGTTTGGAATCTATTACACGGCCGGAATGGCTGGTAAGATTTAGGTCAAACAGCACCTTTGCCTTCTGTGGTTTTGCGAGGATGGCTTTCATCCTTGGTTGGAAGGTCACTGCTGCTGCAGGGCACCACTTAGCGTGCTCACGTCCACGTCCTAGTGTTGCATATGCATACAATTCAAGGAAATGCCCTCTTGCCAAAATGGTAATTGGGATTCGAGCGTGCTCTTCTGAAATCTGTAATTTTGTCTCACCAAGGACATTGAGGTCTCCGGCATAAACGGTTTTGAAATCCTCTTCATCATCGCTAGCTGGGCCACGAGCCGAAAGATGGTAGATAATCTGAGAAAGGGGACTTCCCCACTGGTCCTCAGGTAAGTTCTCGTTGTTTGGATCGTCTTCTGGGAACACGAACTCATCGAGGAAAGTAGGAACTGGGACCATTGCGAGGCGATGCGCAATAACTTCGTCAGGAAGTGCATTGACCGATTCAAATATCTCTCCTTTGTTGTCTTGGCTAATACCCTGCTCGAAACGAACCTTGGTAATCGCCATCTTTGGGACATCTGCAAGAATTGCTCGACGAAGACTGTTTGCTGATGCAGCATTAGTTTCGGTAAGTAAAATTCTGATACTGTTATCCTTTGGCCAGCCTTCGATAATTTGTGCCTTCATTTTCAACACCTCTGGGAATCAGACTCGGCGACCACGTCGGCCACCTTTTGACTTGGTACCATCGTGTGCAATAGGAGTTACATCTTCAATTCGAGTAACTGTTACGCCAGCACGAGTTAATGCACGGATAGCTGCTTGAGCTCCAGGTCCAGTATTGTTGGACTTGTTGCCGCCGGGTGCACGGTACTTTACGATGACCTGAGTGAATTCCTTCTCTTTTAGTTGGTCTGCCATGCGCTCTGCAGCACGAGTAGCAGCGAACTGCCCGCCAGAGTCTTTGGAAGACTTGACGACTTGGCCACCGGAGCAGGTGGCAATTGTTTCAGCACCGGTTAGATCGGTTGCTGTCATGAGTACGTTATTGTAACTCGAGAAAATGTTGATGATTGCCTTACGCATCACTCGTCACCTCCTTTTGGAACTGAGTCTTCCGCCTTAGGAGCATCTGCTGCTGCCTCGTTAACTTTAGTAGCTTCTTCCTGAGTGAACTCTGGGTCTACTTCATCCTCTGCGTATTCTGCAGACTCACGAAGACCTAGGATGTTCTGTCGAATGGTGTGGTTTTCATTATTAAGAGGAGAGCGAGGGTGGTAGCAAATGAGTTCTTCATCCTCTCGAGTAACTTGGTATGAAGGGATGGTGACCTTCTGCTTACCTAGGCAAATATGGCCGTGAACTACCAGTTGGCGTGCTTCCTTCATCGAGGAAGCCAATCCCTTGTAGTAGACCTGGGCTTGAAGACGGCGGTTGAGGATATCCTCGGCAGATAATGCTAGGATATCGTCGAGAATAGCATCTGATGTGATTAGTCCCTTATTGTGAAGGGAGCGGAGCATTGCATCCTTCTCTCGGGCAAAGTGGCCCTCGGATGTGTCAACACGACCAATCAATTTCATCGCTTGGCGTCGGTGACGGCGTAACTGAGACTTTGCTTTCCAAATCTCAGTCATATTCTTGAGACCGTGGTTATTGCTGATTGCATGCTCTTCTTCGATACGGTCAGCCTTCCATGGATGAGGAGGGGTGTCGTACTTTGGTCGAGCAAATTTTGGATGTCCCATATTTCATTCCTCCAATCACTTCTTGCGCTGTACTCCAAGAGTAAGTCCGAATCTTCCATTTGAGCGACCGCGCTGTCCACGAACCTTGTGGCCGCCTGCGTGGCGGATACCACGGTAGCACTTGATACCACGAAGGCGAGTAATATCGTCTGCGTGTGTGAGTTTGAGATCTTGCCCCGAAAGGTGCAACTCGTCACCAGTCTCAATGTCACGCTGACGGTTTAGCATCCAGAGAGGAACATTTTGTGCATATTCTTCGATTGCAAGGCGGAGTACCTCTTGCTGGTCAACATCGAGATGGCCTGCTTTCCTGATTGGATCGAATCCGGTTATCCTGCAAATCTGTGCTGCAGTACGGTCTCCAACTCCACGTACTGAGGTCAATGCAGTCGATAGTGGTTTGAGACCGTCGATGTCTGTATCGGCCATGCGTAGCATGTATGAGAAGTCGTCTCCGAGATCCTGATCATTTGCCATGGTGTTTCACCTTGTGACGCGGACGACATGATGTCGAGCATTCGGCCGACTGACCTCCCCTATATCAAGACCGCGATAACACATTCGCGAGACTGCGCCTCAGAACTGGGTAGTCAATGGGGTAGGAATGCCGTCTCACGGCGGCTTCATGCATCGATAACACACAACAAAAGCATCGAATCCCCCGGCTTACGTGCTACAAAGCCCCTACGGGGCCCCCCTCTCGCCGAGAGCATTCGGTCGATGCCACCTTGGAGGATGGGTTGGGCCTCTGGAGACAGGGGTATTCGCAAAGTTAGCTTGCCAAATCCATACTCTCTAGCAGCCTCTGCGAGTAGTGGAATTGTAGCCTCCTCCAAATCACAATGAACTAACTTGACGATTCGGCCGGTGGCTTGAACCAACAAACGGTCTCCTTTGCCTGAAAGGTCGAGAGGTGAATCGTGGTGGATTTGAGGACGGCGCCCCTCGACAACGCCCCAAGTAATCTCTTGGCCCGGTAAAACGCGTTCAAACCACGATTGGGTTAATCCTGATTCTACTAAAGCGGAGTCGAGAATTGTCACTGATTCACCTTTACGAGGTGGGCGACGTATCGCCATTGGCTCTTCCGCAGGATTGCCTTCTATCACAAGAGCGCGGTCTTTGATGTCGGGTGAGATACGTACGAATCTCCGAGTAATCCCCGGCTTTGATAACGCCCCAGCCCACAGCGAGAGGCGGTCAACTCTCCCCCTGCCACGGCTAGTCCAAACCCATGTTTTTTCGATGTCTGGCCAGTATTCATCAACCATTGATTCAACCTCTGCCCTTTGATTTTCACCTATTCGGGGAGAAAGGTCGAGTAAAATCGCGGGGCCTCTCTCGCCTTGGGCGAGTTTATCTTTCCAGGCAGAGAAAATATCTGGTAATTGTGGGGTCATTTCTTCGAGACCATGCGTGCGTGAATTACGTGGTCTTGCTGGGTCGATGTGCAACATTGCTACCGAGAGTGAAGCGTCTCCAATTGTCCCATCTCCAACCCGGATTTTCGATTCTAGTATTGTGGAATCAAAGCCTTGATCTGCCACTCTACGCATATTTGCTACTGCTGCATGAGCAGTTGATTCGTCGAGTTCGATTCCAAAACCTCTACGTCCAAGGATTGCGCAATATGCAGCGAGTTGGATACCACTGCCGCAAGCAGGATCTAGAATTACTCCATGCTCAAGTGGACATTGTCGTATCATGCGAGCGCGTTCTACTGCTACTTGCCATGGAGTTGCGAGAGGTTTTGCATTTTCAGCGTATTGAAAAAGCAATCCTTCAGGAGCGGTCGCGTCCTTTACAGTCGGGCCTGAAAGGTCGGCATCGCTTGGATTGAGATCCATTAAATCACCCGGAAATATCTGAACGAACTAACAAACTCTCGAAGGGTATGCCTGCTTCAGCAAATGCTTCACGTCCACCTTCTTGGCGGTCGAGAATACTGATTACTGCTACTACTTTGCACGGGGTTTCATCTTCTATTCGGCGCACTGCTTGAATTGCAGAACCACCGGTTGTTGTAACATCCTCTAGGATTACAACCGAACCTCCTCCGGCAATAGAGGTCCCCTCGACTCCGGGTGGATTGTTGGTCTTTCGTCCACCCCTTCCTTTGTCTGATTTACGAACCATGAATCCTCTGCGTTTGGAGTCGTGATCACAAGCAACTACCAATGCGGTAAGCGGGACAGCCCCCAGTTCAAGGCCACCAACGAAATCACAACCGATTTCATCGATTCGAGAATTCATCAATTCACCAACCAAACGGCCTGCATCGGGATGCATCATTACCGGTTTCATATCGAAGAACCAACGGCTACTTCTTCCGCTTGCTAATGTGAAGGCATCATCGCTTCCTCCATCGAGAAATGCGAGGTCCTTTACCGCCTCTACAAGGCCAGGCCAGCGGGGGTCCGCGCGCAGTGCGGGTGCTACTGACATGGTGGGGGGTTTGACGCCTTACCGATGAACCTTCCCACAATCATCTCAGGATAAGGCGTGAGAGTACTTATGAGCGGTCGCCATAAAGCGTGAGGGGATTGCCATGTCTGCTGAGGCTATACGGGATGTCCACGACCCCCTCATCGGGCTGGATCTCGAACGACTTCAAAGGGAGATGGATGCTTATCACGAATTGTTAGATATTCGCACTGATGAAGCGTATCGAATTGCAGAAAAAGTTCGGAAATTAGGCTTCGACCATGTTGATAGTGTTGAAATTCCAAGAGCATCGGATTTAGCAGGGAGAACGGAGAAACTCCTAATCCGCCACCTTGAGGGCGAGGAAGTCGCAGAGGATATTCGTCACCATTTGGCTCAATTCGATCGTGAAACAGCCTCGATAAAGATGGCTCAACTCGTTGCGAAGAGATTTCGAGAAAAGAATTTTGAATTGCAGAAATGCATCGATGTTGGGCTCCGAGTAGGCCTTGCAATTCTAACAGAAGCGGTATTAGTTGCGCCTTTAGAAGGAATCAGTGAAGTGCGATTGCTATCAAATGTTGATGGGTCACAATTCCTTTCAGTTCACTTCGCCGGCCCAATTCGTGCTGCTGGTGGAACCGCTCAAGCACTAGCGGTATTGATTGCTGACATGATCCGAAGAGAGTTGAATGTCGGCGCTTATTCACCAACCGATGATGAAGTGGAAAGGGTGAAGGAAGAGTTTGGACTCTATCGTGGAAACTTGCAATATAAACCGCCTCCAGAAGAGATTGAAGCTATCGTACGAGCATGTCCTATCATGATTAATGGTGAGTCAACAGAAGATATCGAATGTGCAGGTTATGGTAGAGTTCGAAACATCGATGATACGCGAATCCGCGGTGGCGTATTGTTGGTAATTGGAGAAGGCATGTGTTTGAAGGCACCAAAGATCAGGAAACACACTGAGCGTTTGGAAGTGCCTGGCTGGGACTTCATCTCCAAAATCGCTAACAAAAACGATGAGGGGGAAGATAGTGCAAATTCTAATGGCTTCAAAAGCCGTCAAGTTGATTCAATTTCCAAATTTATGAAAGATATTATTGCAGGAAGGCCTGTTTTTGGTGGCCCACTTGCAGCAGGTGGTTTTCGCCTTCGATATGGGCGCGCTAGGCCTTCTGGCCTTGCGGCGGGATCATGTAATGCAGCATCCATGGCCGCCATGGATGATTTCATCGCTGTAGGCACTCAAATGAAAATCGAACGCCCCGGAAAGGCGTGTGCCATCACGCCCTGTGATATTGCAGAAGGGCCGTGGGTGATTTTGTCTGACGGTTCATTCCTGAGGGTTGACGAAGAATCTGAACTTAGAAAACTCAAACCTGAAATAAAATCAGTTTGGGATAATGGAGAACTCGTCCTTGGATACGGTGAATTCATGGAGAATAACAAGGAGCTCGTTCCTTCGGCATATTCGCATGATTGGTGGGCTGCAGACCTGATTGATGCAATTGATAGTGAACAAGCCTTAGATGAATTTTGTAGACTTACAAAAATCCCACGTGAATCATTGCCGGAGGGCATCCCCGGAAGACCGATTACTCCTGACATGGACCTCGATGAAAGATTTAACATTCGAAGAAACTGGAGAAATGATTTGATTAGCAGGACTCTTTCTTGGGAAGCGGCAAAGGAAGTCGCCCTGCGATTTGCAACTTCGCTTACCCCGCCTCATAATCCATGGTGGCTAGACCTACCGATTGAATGGGTTCCATCATTGCTGAACCTACTTGAAAAATCAATAATCGACAAAGGAACTCTAAGAATTCCTGGTGGGGTTTCCAATTGGAAAGCTAATGCCATGGATGAACTTCTTCCAGAAGAAGAAGCGGTTCTAGACATGAATTCTGTCCCCGGGCCTTCTTTTGAAATTCAAAAACCAATTTTCCCCTCACAAGTTCCTCATAGCTGGGTGCTCAGAATACATGGACTTGCGAAATCATGTGCTTTGATGCTTGGAATCGCACACCACCATGAAGGAGATGATTTGGTTCTCACATCAGGTTGGCAAGCAATGCTTGACGGTCTGGGTTTCTCGAGCGATGGTTCGAAACCCAAAAAAATCGAAGATGCTATGACATTATTTGAAAATAGAATTACATCTCTTCGTGTTGCTGCGGGCCAATTATCCGATGAAAAATCAAGAAAGATACTGCTAGAAAAGCAACGGGCGACCATTCGGATTGCTGCTGAAACTGATGCCCGTCAACGCGGACTTGGAATAAAGGAAACCGACCATATCGGGCAGGAAGCAGCTAGCAAAGTCGCAGACCCAGGGCCCGATAATCCAGATGCACATCTCAGATGTCAAATTCTAGAAGATGATCACATTGTTGACGGAATAATGTGGGCTGTACGCCAATTGTCGAGAATTCGGTGGGAACATAGTGCTCCAATTCGAATCGGATGCAGGATGGGTAGGCCTGAGAAGGCCGCGCCGAGAGAAAAACCAACCGTGCACGCACTATTCCCAATCGAACTAGCAGGTGGTAATCAGCGCCTGCTTGGAAATGCCATAGATAAGAAAGAGTTGCGCGTTCAAGTCGGTGTTCGTTTTTGTACAAAATGCTCACGGAAATCGCCAATGCTAAGATGTCATCATCGGGAAATCAATGAATTTGGAGATGCACAGCCAGGGACTAATTGTGGCGGAAGAACGGAGGCTAGAGTTTCTTCTGAACGGAAAAGGACTCGCCGTAGAGGTGAACCACAGACGATAAAATTGGATGAATTAGTTGAAGATGCACGCATTCATCTTGGCATTGACAGATTGCCAAAGCAGGTGAAATGTGCAAAGAAGTTGATGAGCAAGGACCAAACTCCTGAGCCTATCGAAAAGGGCATCCTTAGAGCACGACATGGCCTTCCAGTTTTCAGAGATGGAACCATTAGATTTGACATGAGTGACGTACCCGTTACTCATTTCACTCCAGATGAAATCGGAGTTGAATGGAGTTCACTTAGCCGATTAGGATATACGCACGATTGTTACGGAAAGGAGTTGGCTTCTAATTCTCAATTACTCGAACTCTTTCCTCAAGACTTCATCGTAGCTCGTAATGCAGCAGATTATTTTGTCAGAGCGGCACAATTCATCGATGATCTTCTGGTACGTTATTATGGCGTCGAGCCATTTTACCATATCGAAAAGCCAGATGACCTAATTGGGCATCTGATTTGTGCTCTTGCCCCACATACAAGTGGAGGGGTGCTAAGTCGCATCATAGGTTGGTCAAATTCTTCTGGAGGATATGCGCACCCACTATTCCACGCTGCAAAGAGGCGTAATTGTGATGGTGATGAGGATGCGATAATGCTCTTGATGGATGGTCTCCTAAATTTCAGCAGAGAGATTCTCCCTGCCAATAGAGGAGGTCAAATGGATGCGCCACTTGTCCTTACAACTCGATTGAACCCTACAGAAGTAGACAAAGAGGCTCTCAATGTAGATTCTGCTTGGTTCTATGAAAGATGGTTTTACGAAGCAACACTCGATCAACCTCATCCGAAAGAGTTGAGTGACCGTATGGATTTCATCGAGAGGAGACTCGGTACTGTTGCTGCGGTAAGAGGTATGGGTTTTACCCATTCAACCAAGTCGATGTCTGAAGGTCCTGCCTTATCTGCATACAAAACGCTCGAGACTATGATCGACAAGATGAATGGTCAACTTGATCTTGGCCACCGCCTTAGAGGCGTAGATGTTAGAACTGTTGCAAGTAGTGTTGTTAGGTCGCATTTCCTTCCAGATTTACGAGGGAACCTCGTTGCTTTTACCAGGCAAAAGATACGATGTCTGAAATGTGGACACTCCTATCGAAGGATGCCTTTAGCAGGCAAGTGTATTCAAATTCCAAAATCGAGTGGGAGAGGAATGGCCAACTTTGGGGTTAAGAAATCCGAAGGTGGGCTTTGCAATGGCAACCTTGCACTAACTGTTACCCAAGGGGCAGTGAAAAAATACATCGAAGTGACCAAGCACGTAATGGCAAAATACGGTGTTGACGCATATACTACTCAGAATGTCGAATGGCTTGCTAATAGTGTTGAAAGCCTGTTCAACAATGATAAAGCCAAACAATTGAGTTTAGCGGATTTCCTCTGATTAACGGATTGGGTCCTGCCAAATTCCTTGGGACTCAATCGAAGGAGTGGGTTCTAATTCCACGATTTCTTTGTCCTCTTCGACTTTTTTTACCTTCTTCGGCATAATCATTCGAACCACAATTTCGCCGCCTCCCAACGCAAATAGGAGAATTGAGAAGACGATATGGCCATACCACCTAACGGGTTCAAAGGGCTGTAAGTGCAATTGTACAGATGCATCAATTCCCTCCACATTTGTTGTTGTAATTGTGTATTCTCCGGGCGAAAGTTCTCCACTCCACCCTACGCAATTTTCACTGGAATTCCCGTCCCAACTGGCAATTACTTGTGAATCTAACATTATTGACCATCCTACTTCTCCCTCGACTCCTATTTCACTAGAAAAGTCGCATTCGAGGCTTGCAGGGATCGCTGAATCTCCTATGATTGAATTTACCGAAGTCTGGCGTTCAGGAGCAAAATCAGCACCTGGTCTATTGATCTCCTGAGTGGCATTATTATCGGCAATTGTACTCCAAAGAATATTGATTCCGATTAGAGCAATTACCCAAAATACTTGATTTCGATTCATGGCTCGACCTCCAAGCCCAATATCGCGAGTATGCGTTTCATCCAAGTGAGTTTCGTGAGTTTGCGCTTAACATCGGTCACTCCAGACCATTTGCCTACATCGCCAGTGCTAAAACCAATCAATTCCACCGCATCTGCACCAAGTGCAAATGCAATACAAACTGCACGGTCCCCATCTGTAAAACCGCCCGGATTATACATTCCATCAATCGTATTCGGAGTTTGATGAGTCAAAATGACCTCTTGTGTTGAGTCCATAATCGAAATTACATTTCGCCAAGAAGTGATGTTGTCTCCATGAGCATGTAAACAGAGCGGAATGCCACGATTCAAAGAACGCTCCAAATGAGGGGAGCCATCGCCATCGCTTACTACCAAAATGACTTGAGATAAATCAGCAACAGCTCCAACTGCTCCATCGGCAGCGATTATTGGATGAGGAGATGTAACGCCATCTGGCGCTGCTGCGCCTACGACCGTTACCGTCCCTGAGAGCCGTATTGCAGGGGGAGGATTAGTGCATTCAGACCTTAGTAACTGGGCACTATCAATATCGGATTCAAGGCTCCACCCAAATGCCTCACGAATCTCATTTTGAACCTGGACGAGTCTTGCATCGACCGGTTGCATGTTGCGCCGATACTTGTCTTGCTCATCAATAGGATGGTTCAAGAGCCCGGAGCGTGAACGGGGCGTCGTGCCAAAGCCATTGACCGTGCCAGACCTTGCCGATGAGGTCACACTGGCCCGTTATCCCTTCCTCCCTCAGGCGAGTGGGTGGATAACTGGAATGGCGGTTAAGCACGGGATTGACCTTGACGAATTGCTGGAAGGGTCTTTGATGGAAAGGTCGCGAATTCGCGCCCGCTCTAGATTGGTAGATACCGTCGATAGCAAAGATGGGGTAGAGGTTGCATCTATCGGAGATATTCATACTGAGGAAGGTCGATTATTGGAGGCTTTTTCATTCTATTATGCGCGCTTAGTAGTCGGTGCTAGTGAAGATGAACGCTTGATCTCTCGTTGGGCCCAAGCAGAAGCGGAACGCGGCCAACGAATTCTTGCAGTAGACCTCGCTAATCTCGATATCATTGCCAATACATACCTTTCAAAAATAGAAAGAAGGACTGATGGAGTTTGGAAAATGGGCCTCGCTGATTTCATAGAACTCTCTCCAAAAATCACAGGGCCACGCTGGAGATTAGCAAATTGTGATGTCGAAGACGGTTGGGTAATTCTTCATGAAGAAAGGGTGTATTCTTCAACTGAAAAACTCGCTCGCCTTCTCAGAGAACGACTGAAGAATGAAATCCAAATTGAAGCTCTAGAAAAGATGGCAAGTATGGATGAGTCTCTCGCTATTCGATTGGCAGAACCCGTTGGAATGATTCGAGGACTTATGGCTGACCGTTCGGCAGAAGCGGTCGCACTTGTTGGAGCAGGAGAAGCAGACTGGCCCCCCTGCATGCGCAAAGCAATTGCGGAACTAGCGCAAGGCGTGAATGTAAATCACTTCGGAAGGGTATTCCTTGCCGCTATGGCTCGCACAATCGGTTTTCCTCCTGAGGCAACCGTTGATTTATTCAGAGGGGCGCCTGATTTCTCAGAAGCGACCACTACGTACCAAGTGGGCCATCTTTACGAAAGAGAATACACGCCTTCTGGATGTGGAAAATTGAAGGTAAATCACAACTGTGCAGTCCAGCCGGGACAAGATAGGTTATGCGATCAACCTTGGATGGACCACCCCCTCAAATATGTCCGCGCCAATCAAAGGCGACGGATGAAAGAACAACAGGCCACAAACGTTTCTGAAGAGGACAAAACAGGCGATGCTTGATGAAGTGGGGGCATATCAGCCTAAACATATCCAAGGGAGGGAGAAGGGATGGTCCGAACACTTGTAATCACTGTCGACCGAGATAATGACCTTGGTCTAAAGACTGCAATCAAAGGTCCAGTCGTTGGACGAAAACCAGTCCTTACTGCTGCCCTGCGTCTTGGTATTGCTGATCCTGAAGAGAGTGATACCAATGCAATATTCGGGGCCCTGCACCAGTTTGACCAATTGGTTGAAAATAATTCTGAAGGCGATGAGGTTGAAATCGCAATTCTAACCGGTGACGAAAAGGTAGGAATGCGCTCAGATAGAGCGATTGCTGCACAACTTGAGGAAGTTGTTGCAGAATTTCAACCAGATCAAGCGATTCTAGTTACAGATGGAGCCGAAGATGAATCGGTTCTTCCAATTCTGCAAAGCCAAGTGCGAATTGACCATATCGAGAAAATAATTGTAAAGCAATCCAAAGGAATTGAAAGTACCTATTACTACATTGTAAAGGCGCTTGAAGACCCGAAGTGGCGTGCAAAAATGCTAGTCCCGCTTGGTGCAATTTTGGCATTATTCGGACTTGGTGTAATGCTTCCAGATAATATCGGTGGAATTGTAATTGGAGCTTTGCCACTAATCCTTGGTTTGTTTATTCTCTCAAAGGGATTAGGTTTGGAAGCAACCGTTGGACGCATTGCTCAAGAAATGAGAGAGAATGCGGATGCGGCAATGTTCTCCTCTTTACTGTGGACTTCGACAGTTTTCAGTGCGATTTTTGCTGTTGCCGAAGGATACTCAGAATATCTTGCTGTTTCAGGAACTTTTTCTGTGATTTGGGTAGCAGTCATCCATTCTGCTTTAGCGTGGATCGTTATTGCATTCCTTACTTCAACAGCAGGATTCATGATTCTAAGATTGCAAAGAGGTTCTTTCTCTGGAAGATTAATCGTACTCGCAGTCTTTGGAATGGTAGTATACAGTTTCTTAGACAAAGGACTAGCAATTGCTAAATCTGTGCTAAATGGAACAACTTACGAATTCAGTGTTGAAGGGATTTTCAATGACCTTTTGGAACCACTAATGTGGATTGCAGTTCTTTGGGTTACTACCACGATTGTCAGAGCGGTACAAGCACGCCAGGCTCAGGCTGAGCGGTACTGGGGCATCTAATCAGGATTGAAATACCGCTTCGTGCATACACTGCGGGCAAGTCACTTTGATTGGCCTAATTTCAGGTATTCCGAGTGGCGATGAACAGGCGGGGCAAATAATCGCCTGATTGACTTGGGCTTGATGTGCAAGGCCTTCATGTGAAGGATTGTACCTCATTCTGAACTGATCTGGATTATCGATAAATTGAGGGCCAGTATTGATGGGCTGTGCAGATGAAAGGTCGACATCTTCCTTGTACGCCCCTGGAACAAAGGTATCCATTTCTGAAGTAGAAGGCGTGGATTCGGGTTGAGCACCGGCATTGAAGGATGCCAATTCAGTTTCAATCTGAGCAAGACTAACACCATGGTTTCGACTAATGGTGTCCATCTCTAGCATTTGGTCATATCCAGAAAGGCTAGCAAGACGACTTAACACATCATGGGAGAGGGGCATAGTAGGTTCCGGGACCTCTTTGGAGATGAAGGTTCACTTCCCGCGCATCTAACCCGTGAAAGTATCTGATTATCGGGGAGTGCTTTCCTAATAATGTAAAGTTTCTACCCTTCTCATAGTGGTTTTCGGGGGGAATATTACCGGCATTAGTGAATAGTAATCTCTCAAACTAATGGTAGGTTCAAATAGGCAAGGGTGTCGCCGGCGCCCAATAGAGGTGAATTGATGTCGATTACCAAGTCCCGTCGTGGTTCCAAAAAAACCAACCGTTCAACTGCAGCTCGTGCTCTAACCTGTGGGCAAGTATACAGCGCTCCACATGTTCTATTCTATTCAGCCACTGTAGCTGATGTCCTAGAGCAAATAACTGAAAATAACTGGGATCATATTTTCATCGTCAATTCTGAACGCGTACCAATTGGGCGTATTCACGCGGTTGATATTTTGAAATTGGTCGCTCGTAAGACTGTAAATCGTGATATTGCGTGGATGCATGCGATTTCTGCTGTAGAATTAATTACTCAAGAAACTATCACAATGCCAAAGAGTGCCCCCTTATTGAAGGCGGGCGCACTGATGCTTGCTCACGACCTCAATCAATTGGCAGTGGTCGATGAAGATGGGGCAATTATCGGAGTAGTAAGCCATAGTACAGTGGCTCGACATATGCCTCGATTCCTATTTTGAGGAACATTGAATTCACACCTTCTGGTGGAAGAAGTATGGCTGGCATCTCCCCGAGGCTTTGGCAACTAACCCCTGCTACTTCACCAAGGCAATTACCTTCGGGCCCAATTCTATTTTCTTCGTCAGAAGTTCTCGAACTTAGCATGCCAGAGATGCCAGAAAATGATTCAATAAGTATCGATGAACTTAGACAATTCGTCGGTGAGCACATTTTGCCAAACGGAGATCGCCTAGGCGATTGTCTCGACCTGTCCAAATGCCGCCCCCTTCTAGTTGCAGGAGAACTTGCTAACCCATACAGATTAGCTGATATCATGGCCCCTACAATGCCATTGATACCTGTAAGACTTGAGAATATTTGTCGAACCTGGGCGGATTCGCTCGATGCACGTGATGTTCAACCAGGTATTCATCATGTCACCCTTATTCGCTCGCCTGGGTGGTGGGAAACTTCATTTCTCACTCTTCTTGAACCATCTGAAATGAAACGCCTTGTACAATGGTTAGATGCGGGTGTACAGAATACTTGGGCTCCTAAACGTCTTGCAGAGGGAATTATTCGTTTGGAAAGTGACCTCTCTATTCAATCTCCTAATCTCAATGAACTTGAATGGGACGGAACTTTGGAAAACATAAGCATTGAAATTCCTCCCGCAAATGGTCCAGCCTTGGATCTCAGCAGCCTAATTGTTCCAATTCATACTAGGCAGGGCTGTTATAATTCACGCGGAAGAGTAGCCCGATGTTCTCACTATTCTCAAGATGATTTTCACAATAACTTATTCCGTCGCGGCTCGTCATTCAAGTGGTCGGATTTGCTGTCTACTTTGTAAAAACGGTATGCTGCGAGGCTGGACCCCGGGGACATCCCCCTAGATTTTGAAGTACTCTTCCATTGTAATACAATATATGAATGGAAAGGGATCCCAGAAAACTGCTCGACTAGAGCGGTTAAAATTTGAGATTATTGAATATGTAGGATGTAATCCTGGGTGCTCCGCAGCTGATATTGTTCACCACCTATCAAATGAGCGAAGAATGAGGAATCATGGGCTGACTACACGTAAGGTTGGTTTCTTTATTCCTCGATATATGAAGAACCTCATCAGTTTCACTCTTGACCGCTCAACTGGCAAGAGAATATACAGCGTTGCCTGAAAAGGTCAAATTGAGTCCCCGTGTGGGGTCTACTGATGAACGCGCCATCGGCCGGGGAACTCTGGCCTTCACTCAACGAAGATGAGGGGCGTCAACCCTGCTTTCCATCCGGTCCAGTTTGGACGGTGTTGCCTACTCTCAAAGGTCAGATAATCGATATGCTTGGAGGAATTGGGCCAAGTCATAGAGAAGGCGTTAGTATTGATGATGGTAAAGGTGTGGTACATATCCATCCGGATGCGATAATCGAGCCTAGTGTCCATATCATTGGACCTTCATACATCGGCGCTGGAGCAATAATACGGCATGGCGCATATATCCGTGAATTTTCATGGATTTGTGATAGGGCTTTAGTCGGTCATGCTAGTGAAGTCAAACACAGTATTTTGCTGCCAGGTTCTAAAGCACCACATTTCAATTATGTTGGAGATTCTATTCTTGGGCCGGATGTAAATCTCGGTGCTGGAGCAAAACTATCCAATTTGCGAAATGATGGTGCGGAAGTACATGTTATTCTCGATGGGCAGAGATTGCCTTCGGGGTTGAGGAAATTTGGCGCAATTCTAGGTGAAGGCTGTCAACTAGGTTGTAATGTTGTGACTAATCCTGGAGTAGTTATTGGTTCAAACTCGCTTGTGATGCCCAATACTACTGTTACTGGTATCCATGGCCCTGGAACTAGCCTGAGGTGATTTGATGTTCTTCGGAACCGATGGAATTCGTGGCGAGGTTGTTTCGAGCCCTGGTGATGACCAACTTGCAATTGAAGATTATTTGGAGCGCCGTGCTATTTCTTCTCGGCTATTGAAATTGGTTGGTGAAGCATTAACTCGAACCGTTGAATTTGGCTCGAATGTCATTATTGGCTGGGATGAGCGCCCTGGAAATCCTGATCTTGTGGTGGGAATCACCCAAGGGTTGCACCTTGGAGGATGCAGCGTAACACATGCTGGAATATGTGCTACCCCCGGCCTCCATAATGCGCTATTAGAGACCGGTGCGACGCTTGGCTGCATGATTACAGCAAGTCATAATCCAGTAACGGATTCGGGAATCAAAGTTTTTGATAAGGATGGTTTCAAATCATCTCCAAAATATGAGGATGAAATTTCATCACTAATGATTGAACTCGCAGCAGAAGAAAGAGAGGTAGATGATTCCGACCTAACACTACTCTCGGAACCCGATTACTCATTCAATGCCAACCATGCGCATCAAGAATTACTTGTGGTTAGGCTTGCTGAATTCTCTGGAATGTTTGCACCTCCTGCGAGTCAAAGTCTGCTACTCGATTGCTCGAAAGGCGCCGGCTCTACATGGCTAGCAGATTTACTAAAATTGGCTGGAATCGATGCTGAAGAGGTTTCTCAAAATGCGCCGGCTCTAAATGACGGATGTGGCGCAGGAGAGTTGTCTCCAACAGATACATGGACATGGCCCGAAGCAGCTCGCAGTGACCATATTTTGATTCACAGTCTCAGTAGATGTGCCCCGGGTCAGATAATAGCCGCTGCCCTTGATGGAGACGGAGATAGGTGTCTATTCATCGTTAGTACCGAAGATGGTTGTGCGGTGCTGGATGGAGATGGAATGGCTGATGAAATATTGAGGTCGGCAAAGGGCGAATGGCATCTTGCTGCTAGTATCGAATCTGATCTTTCTCTAATCTCCTCTTTAGATAGACTTGAAGCAGATGTGAAATGGAGTCAAACTGCGGTCGGCGACAGATGGTTATCGGCTGAACTCCGAGACTCTGATAGGAATGTTCTCGGAGTGGAAGATTCGGGCCACCTCGTAATGACTGCCCCTCATCCAAAAGGTGGGCGAACTCTGGTCGGGGATGGTGCTGCTAGCATGATTGCAGTATTGGCTGCAATGGCCGTAGATGAAAAATCAGAAGCATTTATCCGCGGTCATAAGAGACGCGTTTCCATCAAAGAAACCGACCGCAGTCGTTGGACTGGATCGAATGAACTAGCCGACCAGATTGAGCATATTGCGCATATTGCCCTTGGAGATCTCTCTCGTCATGGGCTTGTTGGAGAAGCAAATCTCATGATGCTCGAAACAGATGGGCTCTCTATTGGTATCAGGAATTCTGGAACTCAGGCCAAGACAAATGTTAGTCTTAGACTGGCCCCTGGTATTGACCCAACTATTCCAGAAAGTGTGCTTAATCGGATTGTAGCACGCCTAACTGAAGCTTTAGTAGAATAATCAAGTTCTCGAAATTTCATCTTCGTAAACTTGTCCAATCCATGTGACCAATCCCAGCAATATTGCAGTGCTGAGGAGCATTATCAATGCCATCATACTGCTTGCACCTGAAATCAATAATTTTCCTGCGACCATCCATGCAATCACAAGGTCAAGGGCACCGATAATTCGCCATGCTCTTCTGAGTGTGAGTACTCCAATCATCCATGATGTTGTTGAGCATAACAATAATGCAACAACGAGACCAGGTGTTGCAGCCTCGAAATATGTGAATGAAGACATTGGGAGAAGAAGGTGACCAATCCACAATCCTGCTGGTATCCAAAGGCCCTTCTTTGCAACTGTAGAATAACTCGCCCATGCAAGGCCTCCAATTCCAATCGCTATTGCGAATAGTGATGCTGTTTCTTCAATTTGCTCATACCATTGGCTAAAGGTAAACCACGAGAATACAAGAAGTACTGATGTTGCAACCGGTACTGCTGGTTGGGTCCATTTTAGTCCGTTTCTCATTACTAACAAACAAGCAATAATTCCTGCCGGTCCAAAACTGAGCAACGAAATTAGAGCAGCCCATGCGGCACGTCCTGCTGCGCCTCGGTGGTCTGTTAGATTTCGATTTAGACGCTCATTTTCCACCCACTCGTACAGCAATACGCTCGCTAGAAGGAATAATTCAACACCCCAAACTGGGTAAACCCACGATGAAACATCTGTATGGGTCGGGTCAACTCTTAGTTGATCTAATCCCATTAATGAAGTGAGCATTCGCGAGGCTAACAAGAGAATTAGAACTCCTTCAAGTGCAGAAGGGATTCGTAATCCGAGGTCCTTTCGACCTAATAGTGAGAGGCCTGCTAGAAGAATTAACGCTCCAGTGAGAACGGCAAGACCTGTTTGGTCCTCTAATTTACTTGAGACATCTCCCACTCTAGATGCAACATGGATGAGAGTTAGACCGCCCATTGTTACAGCGACGGGTGATTCTATTCCCATCATATCCGGTAAATGGAGGCCGACTTCGTTCGCTCGCCAACGCGCTATTCCAATGAATAAAATCGAGATGAATGAAGAAAGAGCGATTGCCATCACTCCAGATCTTGTAGACCACGCTAGGAATATTCCCACTAAAATGGTGACAGAAATGAATGATAATACGATTGTTGGTTTATGATGAATATCACCAGTAACAACACTGAGTTCGCTTAACTGTCCGGTTCGCTTTGCTTTCTTCTTCATCTTTTGAGTGCGCTCAATCAAATCAGCATCAAACATCGTGATTCGGGCGCCATCGCCCTCATTACCCGATAGAGCCTGGGTCGATTCCACATATTCTTTGATCGCTCTTTTCC
>Ga0066846_10000361_pt1 | contig 22876 bp, 21 predicted proteins | sample ETNtaG_33_FD_65489 | JGI IMG/M metagenome (GOLD analysis project Ga0066846, IMG submission 65489) | Marine microbial and viral communities from oxygen minimum zone, Eastern Pacific Ocean - ETNP201310SV76 | ecosystem: Environmental > Aquatic > Marine > Oceanic | place: Pacific Ocean: Eastern... | reverse complement strand
ACCACAATCATCAATAAAAGCAGAACCCATATGAATTCCGCTACAATCAGCACCTGCCTCATCTGGTAAATCACAAGAGAACATCAAAAAACAGATTATTAAAAAATACAATTTCATCAAATTAATTCAATATATTAGTTATAACTAAAATAACATCCTGAATATTTACAGTAGAATCATTATTATAATCAGCATCTAAAACTTCACAATCAGAGGGATTTTGATTAACAACTAAAATTATATTTACAAGATTTACTACATCCAAAACATCAATCACCAAATCATCATTTAAATCTCCAGGCATATTATTACAATCATCACATTCATCACCAATATTATCACCATCGCTATCACTCTGAGATGGATTGTAATCATTTGGACAATTATCTTCACCTGTTAATACACCGTCTTGGTCTGGATCAGGGTTGTCTTCACATAAAACACCACATTCATCAACTAATTGTTGAATAAAATCATTAGTACTACCACCACTCCATCCATCTATGGTGTTATTACTACCATCGCAATTATTTGAATTAGACTGGCTCTCAAGAGTCCATGGTTTAGCTCTTATTGTCATTGTATGGTCAATTAATGCAAATGTTGGATATGCATTCCATGAATCATGTAAAATATTAAAAAATGTTGCATCTGATGCGTTTTCATCTAAGACTAATGGCATCCCTGGAATTCCTGCATCTTGCCATTGTTGACAACTATATGGTGAACCGGGATCTTCTAATGCTGCAATAAATTTCACACCTGAATCACCCCAAATTTCTTCTAATGCATCCACTGCGGGAACCCCGTAGCTATAACATGTTCCTCACCAACTAGCACTCATATCGATAAAAGTTATGTGATAATTTCCACCATTTAAATCACCATTCAAATCAGACAATTTAAATACCTCACCTACCTCATAATCTCCAAATGCAGCACCAACAATATGTTCTATGTTTTGATCAGAGGTACTAATTTGATCTCCAGCACAATACTGTGAATACACAAAATTAGTTAAAAGAAAAAATATGCCAATACCTAAATTTTTCATAAATCCTCCTAGCTTATATAAATCATACCATTAATAATATAATGATTTATACTTATATATATAGTATCAAAATGTAACCTAAAAACTACTTCTTAATGTAACTTTTAATCCATCTTCAAAATCTGGTTGTTGAACACAAGAACCATTTGCACATACCAATCCACCTTTTTGTGAACCAAAGAATAATGATAATTGTGAATTATTTTGCATATTAACGGTATAATCTATTGCATAAGTATTTTGACTCTTTTTATCAATATCAGAAAAAAATGTTAATGACCATTTTCCAAAATGATTATAAGAAGGGCTTAAATAAACATAATTATATTCTTTTTCTAATAGATTATCAAATTTATTTTGTACTTCCGCGTATATAGTTAAGGAATTACCATCTTTAAATTTATATGCATATTGCATAGGAATTGTTTTAGCTTCAATTGTTTTTTCGTACGTTGACTCGTAATAATAATCATAACCAATTCTATAATATAACTTTCCATTTTTAGACCAATTACTAAATTCAATAAAATATTGCTCATAAGGAAACAAATCACTTAACAATGACATATCATCATATGTATTAGAATTAAATATACTCCTATCATCATAACCTTCTCTATGATGCAATGCAAAAGCATATGATATAAGAAGATTTAAATCATTATTAAATATTCTATTTATATCAATTTGATGACCATACTCATTACTAAAATCAATTGTATGCAAATTACGTCCTATTAAAGCTGAAGAAGGTTCCTTAAAAACAACAGGGGGATTAGAAAATACATTATATAACATTGTAGTTGAGTAATCTTTATATTCATAAAGAATATCAAATCCCAACAAATTAATGTACATAGACATATAGTCTTTATAACCATCTGTTCTTTCTGATAATAATTCGTTATAATAGACCAATGACTTCTCTAAATATAAATCAACAGGGCCAATCATAAAACCTATCCCTAAATTATGTTCTAAATTATTCATCTCAAAATCTGGATTTTCATTTAAAATATAATCACTTAAACTATTTAAATGAGTTCCTAAATCATTTGATAAATTCATCAAATTAATTAGATCTTCAGAATCATACAATTGATTATAAGCCATAACTAAATAGTGCAAATCAAAAAAATCATGAAAAAATCTAGACCCCAAAACTCCTATATTATTCTTTATTGAGATTGAATGATCTACATCAGCTGGATTAATTCTAGATTTTATATTAGAATATCCTATAACAGAAAAAATATCAAGTCTATCATTTAGGTGGTAATTCATATCAATACCATAAATACTATTATCATAGTCAATATCTTGATTTTGAAAAGTATGCAAAGATAAGCCCATGCCTTGTAATAAATATAAATTACCTGCCGTTAAATCATACTTATCATTAGAATACTGTGCATAAAATGCATTAAGGATATCATTAACATTATTACTATTTGATCCTAACAGAGGTGGAACACTGTATTCAAATTGAGTATATATATACAAATCATTATCAAAAAATATATTTATATCAATTAAATTTTCAAAAAAATTCCTACTATCTCCTTCTCCATTAGCCATTTTCATTTCATAAGAAATAATAGATTCACTTTGAGAAAAAATGAAGGAAATTGAAATTATAATTAAAAAGTTTTTAATATTAATCAATTGGAATATCTAAAGGTTTAACTTTTTCAAGTATTTTGATTATACTTGAATCAATAAGGGAAGTATCTGAAGCAACTTCTGAATAAATCATAGAAACTATCTCATGCTCTAATTTAATTTCATCACCAGGGTTATATCCAGAATGTCTATTTATTATTTCACCCTTATTATTCACCACTAAAAGATAAGGACACAACTTAGCTCCAATCTTTCTAAAATATAATGATTTAGGATCCAATAATACAGGAAATGAATAATCTTGAGAATTTACAAAAGGCTTAACTTTATTTAGAGTCCTAGCATTATCTGTATTTATACTTATAACTTTAAATCCATATTTAGAATACTTCGAATTATATTGACTTAAATATTTCATTTCCTTTTTACATGGTTCGCAAGCTAAAAACCAAAAATTAATGATTGTAGCTTTACCATCTACAACTTCAAGTAAATCAATCTTTTTTTTATCTAAATCTTTTAACAAACCATTAGGTAAAGAATCTGCAAATAAATTAAATGATAATAATATAAATAAGAGCTTAATCATTATTGTAGTTTAATAAATATGTATTTAATTCACTTGTTAAATTATTATAATAGAAGAAATCAACTAAAATATATTGATAATCCGAATAATCCTCTTTACTAAGTAATAAATCGTAATCGTTATGGAGTACATTTAATTGAAAATTAAATTGAATACTAGTTTTACCAGGAGTAATAGATACAAGCGGAGAAAAATTATTTGAAAAATCAACTTTTACACCCTTACCTAGAATAGTATTTAAATTATAACTACTTTTACTCCATGAATCTACAATGATTCTTTCTATATCATTCTTAGAATTAACTAAAAATAGTACAGGGATTATCTGATAATTCATTGAGGATAAATAATTATTTAAATCTTCATCAATATTAAAATAATCCTTATTTATTTCGTAAATAACTGTTCCATTAGAATTTTCCTTCTTTTCATATGGGATATTACTAAACATAGAAATGAACTCATTGCTTATAGAATATTTAATAGGAATAGTTAAATCAACTTTATTATTAACCGTTTCTTTTTTAATATTTAGAATATCAACATTATAGAGGGAATTTCTTACCTCATCTAACATTTTCAACAGATAAGAAGTATTTTCAGATATATCCCCATAATCTTTTATTTTTTTAAATCTAGGCATAAAACTTTGATCAATATCACTATGAATTTTCTTTATATTTTTTTTAGAATTATATTTTCCATATAAACTAGAATTTTGGTTAGTCATATCAGATTCTGAACAATTATTTGTTCCATCACAAACTCCACAATCATCTAATATAGCATTTCCCCAACAAACATTATTGCAATCAAGTCCCTTATCTATAGAAAAATTAGTTTTACCTCCTACACACACTGAACATTCATTTAAAAAAGCTAATTCTCCCCAATCTCCATTGCAATCTTGTATACAATCATTAGAAGTATCATAATCACATTCTCCGCAATTATCAATAATTGCATCACCGTTTGGTTTTCCCATGCAGTCAGAACATGAAGAATTATCACCTCCACAAATTCCACAAGCATCAAGCAAATTTAGACCATAACAAATCCCGTAACAATCCATACCTAGATTAACATTATTATTTGAATTTCCTCCAACGCAAACACTACATTCATTCATAAAAGCTGTACCATTACAATCTCCATTGCAATCTAAAATAGCATCACCTCCACAAACACCTAAACAATCCATACCAGAAGATTCATCTGTCTCCTTAGAAATACAAAGATCACATTCATTAATGAATGAATTTCCTCCCCAAACTCCTTTACAATCTTCTAAACAATCATTAGCACTATCATAATCACATATTCCACAATTATCTAATGTTGCACTACCCCAGCATGTTCCCTTGCAATCCAGTTCTGCATTTCCATTGCATGTACCTTCACAATCAAGCTTTGCCTCACCATTACACTCACCAAGACAATCAACTTTAGCTGAACCATTACATTTCCCTGAACAATCATAAAAAGGACAAAAAAGAGGTAAAATACTTTCATTTATGCACACTCTAAGGGCTTTCTCAATACATTCATTATCATTTGTTTTACAATAATAAGAACGATATGTTTTTTTCTCCCACGTATCAACATCAAAAGCATCAAATGAAATAATAATATTATCATAAGATGATAAGAATCTACCATTAATCAAAATACCATTATTTAAATCTGAATTCTCTTCATATATAGAAGGAATAATTTTTGGAGCATATAAAATATTTAGATATTCCAAACTAGAAAAATTATTAATTATATAAGTTGGTAAATTTTGAGAGAATGAATCCAATTTATAATCTCTGGAAATATTATCAAATTCCATTAAGTATAAATTCTCATAGGAGAATGAAAAGTTTAATATTAATAAAGTAGTAAATAAAAATTTATTCATATATAAAATCTATTAAAGATTTAAATATTCAACAATTACTTTTAGATATAATTTATTTTAATAGAATTATTTTATTATTAGCAATTATTTGACCATCAATAGAAACTTGAATAAAATAAATTCCACTTGCTTGATCAACAGCCATCCAATTGATTTTATTAAATCCTGACATTTCACCTTCATGCAATACAGCAATTTCTTGACCAGAAAGATTATATACTCTAACATCAACATACTGTGAACCTTCTATTTCTAGATCAAAATTAACAACTGGATTAAACGGATTTGGATAAGCTGCGCTTAATACATAATTATCCGGATTTTCTAAACTGTGAAATTCAATAGGATTAAAACCGTTCCCTAAACTCATATCAGGAGTAAATGTAATTTCCTTATCTATATCTAAATAATTATTTGAGATATTATCATATAATTTAAACGTTAAATTAGCACCTTCTTCATTTCCATAAACCATTAATGGGAAAATAATATTTCCATCAATAGGAAAATATAAACCATCAGCATATCCAACACAGGATAAACCATTAAAAGCTACAAGCGTATAATCAAAGTTATCAACTCTTGTATCATCAACATATAAAGAAGATGTAATTGTAGCATTGTGCTCATAATCATGAATATTCAAGCCAAATCTTTCATCAGATAAATCTACAATTGCAGAGGTTGTTCTAGATAAATTTCCTTCGTTATAAGTGAATTGAGTATCATTATTTAATTTAATAATATAACCTAACAAAGGATCCATATTTGTTAAAGTACCGAACCAACCAAAACCACTATAATAATCTGCATAAGATGATTGATTTTTAATAAACTGCGCATTACCTTCAGGTATATTAGATAAAGCTGTATTTACATCTAATGATACTTGAGGTGTATAGCCTATCCAATTAAATCCAGAACCTAAATCAAATATAGTTTGATTAACATCAACTGGCATACCACTTAAAGACAGCATATCATCTTGAATCATTTTCAATTTATACATAGAAACATTATTAATATCACTTAATGTACCAAACCATCCAAAACCAGGATAATAATCGGCATAAGATGATTGATTCTTAATAAACTCAGCACTACCTTCAATAGATGAGAATGTTGAATTAAGTGTCATATCATCATTATATATACATAATGACATCCAATTCCATCCACTTGGGATATCTAAGGATATATCAATACCAATATTTACATTCATAACAAGAGGATCAATAACTGAACCTAATATCATATCACTAACAAAATCTACAGATTCAGAGATATCATAAACTTGGTCTGATTCATAATCATAAAATTTAAAATTAACCAACTCTCCTGATGCTTCATTACTATAAATAAGAGTTAGAAATTCATATGTACCTGCTAAAGGACCAAAAGGAACTTCTGTTGGAAAACCTAATCCTCTTAATTCATCATTAACAAACACTCCTAATAAATCATTTGGGCTACCAATATTTAATCCATCTAGATAAACAGCAGATGTGATTGATCCGCTATTTTGATAAAAACTAATATCATCAAAATAACCATCTCCATTAGAATCCCATTCAGGACAATTATCACAATCTAATGGACAATCTAATTCTTCACATACAAAAGAACCATCCCAACACTCAATTTCTTCACCAGGACCATTACAAAGACCACAAGAATCATATTCACCGACACAATCATCAACATCATCACATAGACCATCTTCATCTGCATCAACTCCAGAACCACCGCAGACTCCACATTCATCTAAAGTATTTCCATCACAATCACATTCTCCATCAGAGATACCATTTCCACCACAAACTCCACATTCATCTAGCACATTACCATCGCAGTCACATGCACCATCAGGAATATCACATAAATAAATTTCACTTATAACAGTAAACAAGCCATTGAAAGTACCATTTCCAGCAGAAATTTCATATTCTAAGGTATATTCTTGCTCAGCTGATTCGTCCCATACCTTAAGAACCATATCATTGCCTGAAACACTTCCAGGTAAAACTGGTCCACCAAATAAAGATAAATCAACCGAAGAAATTGCTGCTATTTCTAATTGCGTACCTAACCAAATTCCTTCACCAACTAATACTTCTCCAGTATTTCCATCAGAATCCAAGAGACCATTTAAATCAAACAAACCAATCTGATCATTAACATCTATATTAGAAATAGAATCTTGAAAAATAAATAATGTTGATTCTCCAGTTTCCTCAATAATAAGAGGGAAATAAGGAACATAAGGACAATCACTTAAATCACATACAGTTGAGCCATCCCAACATTCTGATGAACCAGGTCCATTACACAAACCACAATCATCATATTCTCCAACACAATCGTCTTCACTATCACATATTCCATCTAAATCAGCATCAACATTACCATCACAATCACATTCACCTTCTTGTATATATACACATGTACCATCATCTTCTTCTGCGAAAGGATCATAATTACATGCCTCAGAATCTGTACAGCCTAATGCTCCTACATTAACTAGCACACCATCAAAAACTGCAATTACATTTCCAGAAGAACTAGAAATGCTAATATCATCAGAAATTCCTGTTGGTATTGGAGAATAATCACATTGATAAGCTAAATTTACCAAAACTCCACTACTACCAGATGGAATTGTTCCACCAGAACCTGAAATAGTTTGATTAAGTATTGATACTGAATATCCATAATCAGCAGAAAATCCCCCAGATGAACCACTGAATACAACCAATGAATTATCAATTGTAAATTCAAAATCATCAATATCTATAGGAGTTTCTACTAAAATTTCCATTGATGTTCCAATAATATTACCAAATGATAAAACTACTGTACAGCTTGAATTATCACCTTGACAGACTCCACATTCATCAACAACTGCATCTCCATTTGGAACACCCGCACAATCAGCACATGAAGAATTATCTCCATCACATACTCCACATTCGTCTTCTACTGCTGAGCCACCACATTCACCAGAACAATCTAAAAAATTTCCTTCACAATCACACATTCCATCAGGAATATCAGAACAACCACATTCATATACAGCTCCTGGACCATCACATACACCACATTCATCAAAAACATTACCTTCACAATCACATGCACCAGCAGGGATTTCACATAAATAAATTTCATTAACTACTGAAAACAATCCATCAAAAGCACCTGAACCATTTAGAACATCATAATCAACAGTATACTCAATAGATTCATCTGCTTTCCATACTTTTAAAACCATTGAAGTTCCACTATTAGTACCAGGTAATATTGGTCCACCAAATTCAGATAAATCAATTGAAGATATTGCAACAACAGATAATTGATTTCCAGCCCATATTCCAGATCCTACTAAAATTTCTCCATTATTACCATCAGAGTCTATTATACCATTTAGATCATATAATCCTAAATGATCTCCAACTCCTAAACTCGTAATAGAGTCTTGAAAAATAAATAATGTAGATTCACCAGTCTCTTCAATCTGAACATCAAAATAAGGAGGACAATTTGTTAATCCACAAATATCTGAACCATCCCAACATTGCTGCGCTCCTGGACCATTACATATTTCACAATCATCATATTCACCAACACAATCATCTACATCATCACAAATACCATCTTGATCTGCATCAACACCAGAACCTCCGCAAACACCACATTCATCTAAAACATTTCCATCACAATCACAAGTTCCAACATCCAAATCTGAACAACCACATTCATATACAGCTCCTGGACCATTACAAACATCACATTCATCATATGCTCCAACACAATCATCTATATCATCACAAATACCATCTTGGTCAGCATCAACTCCAGAACCACCACAAACACCACATTCATCAATTAAATTTCCATCGCAATCACATGTTCCCTCAGGAACATCTGAACAACCACATTCATATACAGCTCCAGGGCCTGCACAAACACCACAATCATCAAATGTATTTCCATTACAATCACAATCACCATCTGGAATATCACACAGATACACTTCACTAATTGCAGTAAACAATCCATTAAATTCACCAGAACCAACAGCAATATCATAAGTAACATCAAATTCTATCTCATCAGAATTATCCCATACTTTAAGTGACATTGGATGACCTGATACTGCCCCTGGTAATATTGGACCGCCAAACTGAGATAAATCTACAGCAGTTATTGCAGTTATTTCTAATTGTTGACCATTCCATACGCCAGAACCAACTAATATTTCACCATTATTTCCATCACTATCTAATATACCTGCTGAATCAAAAATCCCTAATTCATCGCCAGCATCTAAAGATGTTATAGAATTCTGAAAAATAAATAATGTAGATTCACCAGTATCTTCAATATCAACATTAAAATATAATTCTACACACGAGGAACCATCACCATTACATACACCACATTCATCTAATTCTGATTGACCATCACAGACACCACTACAATCTTCTACCGCTGTTCCATCACATATACCTAAGCAATCATAAATACCACTTGCACAATCAGGAGGTTCATGATAAGTAACATCAAACCCATTTCCAGATGTATCAGAAAATACAATGCCACTTAAACCATATGCCTCACCATTTAAGGATAAAGTAGTTAATGTACCACAACCAGCTGAAACTGTTGCGCCTGTAAACGAAAACCCTAGAACTGTAGACCCTCCAGCAGAAACAGTGAAACCAGCTGAAGCTGCATCACCTCCAGAAGCACCACTAACAGTAGTTCCATCAACTTCAAATTGGAAACCAGCAATGTCTGTATTAACATTATACCAAACATCTCCACTATCTAAAGATATAGTATTTTCTGGCATAGCACATGGATCTGCCATCAAAAAATTAAATGAAAATAATGTTGTAATTAATAAAAATAATTTCTTCTTGGAAGTACTCATAAAATTCTCCTAAATAATAATAATCTAATCATAAAAAAATCCGCGGTATAATATACGATAAAGTATATTAAAGTTATACCTAAAATGAATTTAAGTTTTAAAATAAATCTTATCCACTTAATACTCGTAACAATATGTAACTCTAAATATTATAAATACTTAGTTATTAAGTTAATAGCTTTATCAATATTTACTTTAGATATTGAGGATATCTTAATTACATCTTTTATATTTTTAAAAAACAATAAATCAACATCTTCTTTTAGTATAAGATCTAATTTACTTAGCAAAATTATCTTTGGTTTATTTAATAATTTTTCATCAAATGATTTTAATTCATTACACAGTAAATTATATTCATTTTCAACATCTTCAGAGTTTAAATCTATAATAAATACTAAAATTTTTGTTCTTTCAATATGTTTTAAAAACTGAGTACCTAGCCCCTTTCCAATTGAAGCTCCTTCAATTAGTCCTGGAATATCAGCCATTACAAATGATTTATATTGACTATACTTAACAATGCCTAAATTTGGTATTAGCGTGGTAAAAGGATAATCTGCAATTTTAGGTTTTGCATTAGAAATTGATGAAATAAATGTTGATTTACCTGCATTTGGAAAACCTACTAATCCTACATCTGCTAAAACTTTTAACTCTAATTCTAAATTTAACAAAATTTCTTTTTCACCAGGATTTGCAAATCTTGGAGCAGGATTTTTATTAGTTTTAAATCTAGCATTACCAAACCCACCATTACCACCTTTACAAACAATAATTTCCTCATTATCATTATTAAAATCATATATTATTTTATTTTGATCAACATCTCTTACAATTGTACCAACTGGAACCTTAAGAATAATATTCTGAGCATTTTTACCATGCATATTTTTACCCTTACCATTCTCACCTGCTTTAGCAAAATATTGTTTATTATAGGAATAATCTTGTAAAGTTGTCAACTTTGAATCGGATTGAAAAACTATGTTACCACCTTTACCACCATCACCACCAGAGGGACCACCTTTAGGCCTGAATTTTTCTCTTAAAAAAGCTATACATCCATCACCACCTTTACCAGAACTAACTGATATTTTTGCATAATCTATAAATTTCATATAAATAAGTATTACATATTATCTATTAATGCTTCTCCAAATTCTGAACATTTTAGTAATGTTGCACCATTCATTTGTCTTTCAAAATCATATGTAACTAATTTTTTAGTTAATGTTTTATCAATAGATGAAATAATCATATCCGATACTTCATGCCAACCTAAATACCTAAACATCATTTCTCCTGACAAAATCACTGAGCAAGGGTTTACTTTATCTAAACCTGCATATTTTGGAGCTGTTCCATGAGTTGCCTCAAATAGTGCTTTCCCTGTTAAATAATTAATATTAGCACCTGGAGCAATTCCTATTCCTCCAACTTGGGCGGCAAGAGCATCTGAAATATAATCACCATTTAAATTCATAGTTGCTATAACATCATATTCTTTTGGTCGTGTCAAAATTTGCTGTAAGAAAGCATCAGCAATAACATCTTTAATAATGATTTTTCCTGATTTTATTGCTTCTTTTTGTTTTAAATTTGCATATTCCACACCTTTTTCTTCTACTAATTTATCATATTGTTGCCATGTAAAAACTTTATTCCCAAATTTTTTTTCTGCAATTTGATAGCCCCAATATTTAAAGCTTCCCTCAGTAAACTTCATGATATTACCTTTATGGATTAAAGTAACACTTTTTCTATTATTATTAATTGCATATTCTATTGCATCCCAAACTAATCTTTGTGATCCTTCTTTTGAAACAGGCTTTATTCCAAACCCTGAAGTTTCAGGAAATCTAATTTTATCATATCTTTCTGAAAAGTTCTTTTTAAATAATTTTAAAAATTTAGATGTATCATCTTTTCCTGCTCTAAATTCTATTCCCGCATAAATATCTTCTGTATTTTCTCTAAATATAACCATATCAATATCTTCAGGTTGTTTAACTGGAGAGGGGACATTATTAAACCATCTAACTGGTCTTAAACAAACATATAAATCTAACTTTTGTCTTAATGCTACATTAATTGATCGAATCCCACCACCGATGGGAGTTGTCAATGGTCCTTTAATAGCAACTAAATATTCATTTATAATATCAAGAGTTTCATCAGGAAGCCAGGTATTTGGTCCATATACATCATTTGCTTTATCTCCAGCATAAATTTCAAGCCAATCAACTTTTCTATTATCACCATATGCCTTTTTTATAGCAGTATTAAAAACATTAACAGAAGATTTCCAAATATCTGCACCTATACCATCACCTTCAATAAAAGGAATAATAGGATTATCAGGAACCAACAATTTTCCGTTTTCATCTATTGTTAACTTTGAACCAAAAACTGGACTTTTTACCTTATTAATATTCATTAGACTTCCAATCTATAAAAATTACTTGTATTTAACACAGGTATTTTACGAATAAAGAAATTTAGATTTTTAATTATTTTTTTAATTACTTTGGATTGCAGCAATTGCACTAATGTAGATAATATCATCAACTGTACATCCTCTAGACAAATCATTAACAGGCTTATTTAGTCCTGTTAATATTGGCCCTAGAGATTGATAATTAGCTAAGTGATTTGTTATTTTATATGCAATATTAGCTGAATTAAGATCAGGAAACACAAATACATTAGCCTGACCAGACAATTTAGACTTTGGCATTTTAATTTTTGAAATTTCTGGATTTACAGCAACATCAAACTGCATTTCACCATCATGAATAATATCTTTATGTTTTGATGAAAATAATTTAACAGCATCTTGGACCCTAGAAACTTTATAATGCTTAGCACTACCTAATGTTGAAAATGACAAAAAAGAAACTTTTGGAATATTTAAAGATATTAAACTATGCAACTGAGACGCTTGATATGCTATTTCACATAATTGCTCAGAACTGGGATCTGGGACTACTCCACAATCTGAATATGTATAAAAATTATTATTATTAGGAGATAACATAAAAAAAACACTCGATAGACATTTTGTTGCTTTTTTCAAACCAATAATTCTAATAGCTGATCTCACAACGTCAGAAGTTGTATTCACTGCTCCAGCAATAACACAATCAATATCACTATTATCCAATGCTAATAAAGAAAAATTAAGCGAAGAATTAATATAATCTGATTTCATTTCAGATGTCCAATTCTTAGCAAATTTTTTAGATGATATAGTTTCTAAATATTTATCCCCTTTTTTTTCTAAATCAGCTGTTTCAATAATATTAAAACCTATTTTTTTTAATTTATTTTTAGCTACTTGGATTCTAGAATCTGATATCTCAGGTAAACAAATTTTTTTATTTTTTAATAAAGCTCTATCAATAATATTCTTTTTAATATCATTCATTATAATTTACTCTTCACTTTTTCAATAATAAATTCTGGAGCATAATCACTTACATCACCGCCAAGAGCAATAACTTCTTTTAAAAGTGAAGAGCTTATATGAGTGAATTTTTCATGAGGCATCATAAACAAAGTAGATATATTGTCATTTAATTTTCTATTCATTAATGCCATTTGAAATTCATATTCAAAGTCTGATAATGCTCTTAAACCTCTAATAATAACTTTACTCTTTTCTCTAACAGCAAAATCAACCAGTAATGAATCAAAAACTTTAACTTCAACATTTGGAAATTTTGTTACTAGACTTTCTATCATATTCTTTCTTTGTAATTCATCAAATAAGAACTTTTTATTATTATTATCTTTTATAACACCAACTACCAACTTATCATAAATTTTTGAACATCTTTCTATAATATCTAAATGACCAAAAGTTGTAGGATCAAAAGAACCCGGATATATTGCTTTATTCATTCATTCCTCCAAAAAATTAACTGAGAGTTACCAAAATTTTTTATTTTCAAATTTAAATCTAAAATATGTTTTTCTTTTTTGCTTTCATAACAAAAAATACCTCCTCTTTTAAGAATCGGTGATATTTTAGGAATAAAATCTATAAAAGAAAATTTTCCATAAGGTGGATCCGCTATAATTAAATCATACTTATCTTTTTCATTAATTAAATAATTCTTTACATCATTTTTTACAACTGAATAAGATTCTTTATCTATATCTAACAAATTAAGATTTTTCTTTAGAACATTTAAAGCTTTTATATTATGATCAATAAACTTTACAGATCTTACCTCTCTACTTAACGCCTCTATACCTATTGTACCTATACCACAAAAAAGATCCAAAACAGTTTTTCCCTCAATATTGCCTAAAGTATCGAACATTGATTTTCTCACTCTAGCTTGAGTTGGCCTAACTGATTGAATATTAAAATATTTAAGCTTTCTATTTTTATATTTTCCAGCTATAATTTTAATCATTAAAAATAGTTAATTGATAATACTTCTTTAAAGAAGTGGTTTTAATTAAATCAAGCTTAAAATTAAATCTATAATTATTAAGAGCTTTAAAAATATTAGAAATATCAGAATAATCTCCAATAACAATTAAATTATTATTAATTATATCTTTTTCTATATTTATATCATCAATATAGCTAATGATACTAAACAATTCATAAAAGTCTACACTATAATTAACATTATATATATCCTTTATATATATCTGTGACACTGAATTATTAATTAATAAACCAACATAAGAATATTTAGAATCATATAAATCATAATCTTGATATATTTTATTTGATTTATCATAATCTAAAATTATTTCTAATCTATTATTCATTAATCCAATAGAATTGATATTATCATCTCTTATATCATTAAAAACATCGGCTATAGTAAATTCAGATTTATTATTAAATAAAGTATATGAACTAAGGTATAAACTATAAGTAAAAAATAGACCTAATATAAATGCAACAATAATAACAATATTTTTATATCTTTTATTAGATTTGGGTTTTTCATTTACAAAATCTTCCATTTTACCAACCACAATATTTTTTTCAGCTTTAAATGGGATATTTATATCACGTTGTATTCCTGGATTATTTAATAAATTCATTAAATATCTATTCCTTTAAAAACAATTCCATTTTCAACAAAAGAAATATACTTCAAGGGGTTATATTCTTTTGTACGATCAATCATCTTGTTAAAATTTATTATTTTAATATTTTTAAAATTCAAATCAATAATTCTATTGATATCTGATTTGTTTTGTTTCGTTTGATATACATATATGTTATTGAATCTATGAAAATTAGATCCATTAATTAATATTTCATTAACACAATTAATTAGTAAATCTTTATTTTCTTTTGTCCCGATATATTTTCTTGATATAAAACGACTGTTTTTTCTAACTATTTCTATGTAAGCATTTAATTTATTTTTATTATACAAAACTAATCTATGTAAATTTTTATTGCATATTTTCCATATTAAGTATTCATTATTAATTTCATTATAAAAAGCCTGTCTAGCTCCAATAGCAGCTGAAAAAATATCAATTGATAAATATCTTATATCATAACCTAAAGCTCTTGATGATTTAACAATATTATCTTTAATTTTTCTAGGCAGATATACAGATAAATATTCATGCGAATTATCTGAATATACTGGGAAATAATAATTATAATAATTATTACAGAAATCTTCACCCAATATATTTGATTCATGCCAACCAATTATGCTTTTACTTTTATCCAATGAATCTAATAGTTCAACTTTTGATATTAATAATTTATTAGCATTTAATATGATTGATAAAGATTTTGAATCAGATTTAACATTTGATTTATAAAGTTTTAAAATAGTTTCTAAATCATTTTCATTTGAAAAATCTACATCTAACTTAAGGTGTTCTAAATTAATAATTTTCGGACCTTGCTCAGTAGAAATCCATTCAATACAAAAGAAACCTCTAGAAGTTTGAGAAATTGAAAGCAAAAAATATCCTTACTTTTCTGCCCAGCTTTTAACTCCTCCTAAAATATATTCTTCATTGCCAGGATTATACCTGAAAATACCATATCTTAATTCTCTGTCTTTTTTTGCTAAAGGAGAAGTGATTTTAAATACCGGATCATTATCTTTATTTTCTTCTATGGATAAAATGAATTTTTTATTATTATTTGAATCAGAAATTGGACAATAAACTAAGTCATCATTCAAATGAAACCTTCTTCTTAAATAGTTAGATTTTTTTTCAACTCTATCTATACTTTCAAAATTAATAATCTCTTTAAACTTTTCATCTTTTTTATATCTATTAAATAATCTTGAATTGACTAAAATTGTATCTAATAAACTAGTTTCATCATTTAACATCGATATTGTATAAACAGTATCAACAACTTGATACTTTAAAACCTCAATCGAACTAAATGTTGTATCAACAGCAATATGAAAATCTGGGTCAACGTTTACATTATATAACTTATTGTTTAAATAAATTTTTTGTTTACCTGTAAATAAACTATCTGCTATAAGAGAATCTGTAGCTGACTCAACTAAAGAAAACAATTCGCTAGTATTTAAAGTATATTCGCCCATTAAATCGAAGTAAAAATCCTCAGCTTTTGAGATTATATCCATCCTATCTCTTCTAATACTTTTAAAAGTATTTTCTTCTTCCCAAATAAATTGAGGAATAAAAATCATCAATGCCATTAAAAAAATTGAAGCAAAAATAGCCCAATCTAAAATACCAATTTTTTTATCTTTATTTTTTTGACTCACTTGAAAATACTCCTTTATAAAATACAATTATCAATCATTACTAATTTTTTTAAATTCTGTTTCATCATCTAAATTTAATCTTAAATCTTGTAAAATGCTCTTAGTTTTATTATTTATTTTAGATGGAATAGTAATATTAACTCTAACATATTGATCCCCTGATTTATGTCTATTCAATTCTGTTATACCTTTATTCTTTAATCTTAATAATTGTCCATTATTTATTGCTTCTGGAACTTTCATTTTAACAAAACCACTAAGAGTAGGTACTTTTATCTGTGTACCCAAAACAGCATCTACATAATTAATCCAACAATCAATATATATATCATTATTCGAACGTGTAAATAACTCATGTTCTTTTTCTTTAAAATAAACAATTAAATTTCCGTCTTCACTTCCCATAATACTTTTATCACCTTCTCCATCAAGTGTCATGAAATTACCTTCACTAACACCTACGGGAACATTGATTTTTATTTCAGCTGTTTTTTGTACCCTTCCTCCTGCATATCCGATTCCTGAACATGAAGAACAAGGCTGAACATTAACAACTTGACCCAAAAAAGATTTTTGAACGAATCTAACTTCACCACTACCATTACATTCAGAACATTTAACAGGTTCATCATTAGACTTTTCCCATCTTTTAATTTTTATTATTTTACTTGTTCCTTTAAAAATCTCATCTAATGTTAAATTAATTGTAATCTTTAAATCATTACCTCTTGTTGTTTTCCTTCTTCTTGAACTTCTACCACCAAAAATATCACCTCCACCAAATATATCGCCAAAAGATCCGCCACCACCAAATACACTATTGAAAATATCTTCAACATTTATTCCACCTGAAAAACCTTGACCAGCCTGTGAACCAAATTGTTGATATTGCTGATGACCCATCTGGTCATATCTATTTTTCTTTTCTTCATCACTCAAAACAGAATAAGCTTCTGCTGCTTCTTTAAACTTTTCTTCTGATGATTTATCATCGGGGTTTTTATCTGGATGATACTTCATTGCAACTTTCCGATAAGCTTTTTTTATATCATTTGCATTAGCATTTTTATTAACATTTAATATATCATAATAATCTCTCATAACTTATTCACTTACAACAACCTTTGCATGTCTTAAGACTTTATCTTTATACATATATCCTTTTTCATATTCTTCAATAACAATATTTGAATCTTTTTTTGATTTTTTCATCATAATTGCTTCGTGAAATTCCGGATTAAAACCTTCATCTATAGAATCATAAGTTGCAATTTCTTTTAATTCAAGTAAATTAGCGATTTTAGATTTTATCATACTAAATCCATCAAAAATAGATTTATTATTTTTCACATCTTTTAGATTTAATGTTCTATCAATATCATCTAATATTGGAAGCACTGATTTAAAGAAATCAAATCCTTCATATTTAATGAATTTTTCAATTTCATTATTTTTCCTTTTTTTATAATTATCAAACTCAGCTAAAAGTCTTACATGTTTATCTTCACCAATTTTAAGCTTATTTTTTAAATCAATTATATTTTGTTTTGATTTAGAGATTTTGGAAGTTGTTTTCTTTTTAACTGTTTTTTTTGATTTAGACTTATTTTTATTCATTGAAATCCGATTACTTTTTATAAATTTGATTAATCGATCTTGCGCTACTAATTAAACCAAGAAAACTTCCAAAGAGCATATTAAATAAAAGAATGAATTTATAATTTGCTGAATTAAACTCATAATAAGGAAGTATTATATAAAGAGAGAGGCTATCTAAAAGGAATAACATAATCAATGAAATAATTGAACCAAATAAACCAACTAAAACTCCATTGATAATATAAGGAGTTTTAACAAACAAATCATTTGCACCTAAAAGTTTAAGTACTTTAATCTCTTCTTTTTTTGAATGTATTACTAACAAAATTGTATTAGATACAAAGAAATAAGATACTACTATAATAAATAAGCCAATTAAGAAAGAAAAACTTAATAAATTTCTAACTGAACGATCAAATTTTACAATGGCTTCTTCAGGAAAAATTGCATCTTCAACGCCATCGAGATATTTTATTTCAGATGTAATTTTTGACATAGAATCATATGATCTGTATTCATTTGAAACACCAAATATACCACCCATTGGAAGAGGGTTTTGACCAATAATATTTATAATATCTTCATTGAATTCTTCTTTAAATATATCAGAAGCAGTATCTTTATCTATAAAAACGCCATCTTCTATTCCATCAATCAATAAAATTTCATTAAAAATATTTAAAGAAGATTCTAGATTCAAATCACTATCAAAAAAAACTTCAATTTTGTATTCATTTTTAAAATCTGAAGTAAATGATTCTAAATTTATATATAAATAATAAGATATAGATAATACTAATAAACTTATGCCAATAGTTAGCGATGAAATTATTGAAGGTATAAACGAACGATACAATGTCTTAAATCCTTCTAGTATCAAATAAATAGCTTTATTTAAAAACATTAAACCATTCTTCCTTTACTTAATTCAATAAATTTTTTATTTCTTGGCTTAATTAAAGGGAAATTATGAGTAGACATTAAAACAGCAGAGCCATTTGATGTAAACATCTCTAATAAGTCCAAAATCTCATCAGAAATATTTGGATCTAAATTACCAGTTGGCTCATCAGCTAAAATTATTTTTGGATTATCAACCAATGCTCTCGCTATAGCAATACGTTGTTGCTCTCCTCCACTCAATTCTAATGGATATGATAACTCATAATTAGACATATTTACTTTATTTAACGATTCTCTTACCATATTTTTAATATTTTTATCTGACATTCCTTCAATTCTTAAAGGTAACGCAACATTATCAAATACATTCCTATCATTTAATAATTTAAAATCTTGAAAAATCATACCAATTTTACTTCTGGTATTAGAAATAGATAAATCACTATTTGAATTAGATATTTCTTTTTTATCAAGAAATATTTTTCCTGAATCTATAAGGATATCCTTATAAATTGTTTTTAATACTGTTGATTTTCCTGCCCCAGTAGGTCCCATGATGAATACCAATTCACCAGGTTTAACCTCAAAAGAAATATTGAAAATCCCAATATTTTTTTTATACGTAGCTGTTACATTATCAAATTTAATCATTAAATATCTACCTAATTATTGATATAAAAATTTAAATATATAAAAACAAAATATATACTAATAAATAATAAACCAAAATTTTTATTTATTTTTTTAAATACTAACAAAAAAATAACTAATAAGGATGTTAATAAAATCATATAATTATTATAAAAAACTAAATCATTATAATTAAAATACATACTCTTGAAAGTACTTGATAATCCTATAGCAAAAACAATATTTGCAATATTAGAACCAATAATATTGCCAATTGAGATATCAATTTCATTTTTCAATATTGAATTAATTGATACTATTAACTCTGGTGCAGAAGTACCAAGAGCAACTACTGTCATGCCAATAACTAAATCACTAACACCTATTTGTAAAGCAATTCCAATTGCCCCATCAATAAATAAATTAGAACCAAAATAGATTAACATAATTCCAATTATGATTTTTAAAATAGGAAATTCTGGAACAATAATATCTACTTTTGATTCATTATCGTCAAAAAAATTAATAGACAATATTACATAAATAATAAATAAGAAAATTAGCATCAAACCATGATAAACAGTTATAACGCCATTCCTTAATAAAAAATATAATATAATAGTTAATAATGATAAAAATAATAAATGAAACCTTATTTTATATTTTTTTCCAAGATAAATATTTCTAAATAGAAGCAAAACACCTAATACTAAACTTATATTAGCAATATTTGAACCAACTATATTACCAATTGCAATATCAGTACTTCCACTAACATTAGCAATAATACTAACTACTATCTCAGGTAAACTAGTGCCTAAAGCAACAATAGTACTTCCAATAAAAATTTTAGACAAATTTAATTTATTTGCAATAACTATTGAATTATCAATTAAAAATTCTGAACCAAAATACAAAAATATTCCGCCAATAATAAAAATTAAATATGGATTAAAGAATATAGTTTCAAACATATATTTTTTCTTTCATTATATACTTTATAATCTTATTATCTAACATATTCTCTAAACTTTTAATTGATTTATTTAACATACTACTTCTTATTTTACTTGAGGATATATCAATATTAAATTTTTCTACAAACTCAATATTTCCTATTAAATCAGCTTCAGATTTATCTTTATATAATATATGCCTATTAAAACATAATATTTTAACTTCATCTAATATAAAATTATTTTTTTTCCACTTCTTTAGATTCACTAATTGGTCATTCCCTATAACCATAGTTAAATCAGAATTTTTATAAATCTTCTTTAAATGATTAATTGTCAGATATGTATAATTATCTTTATTAGAGTTTCCTTCAAAATCACTAATTATAATTTTATTATCATTAAATAAAATTTTCAACATATCTTTCCTTTGTTTAAATGTTGCTATAGGATTAGATAGTTTATTTGGTGATTTTTTATTAGGAATTAAAATCAGTTTATCACATTTTTCTAAACAATATTCAACAATTAATTTGTGCCCTTTATGAGGGGGATCGAAAGTTCCTCCATAAAAAAATACTTTCATTTTAAAAAAGAAAGATAATATGATTCATCTTTATCTTCGTCTAATGATTGAATTAAATTAAGAACATCTTCATAATTTATATAATTCAAAAAATTATCTTTATGATTATCTAAATAAACCTCTGCTTTATCTATATCTTCTATACAAAAAATCAATGCTATATTTGTTAGAGCGCTATTAACATAATCGGTGTCATAATAATCATTAATTATATTGTTATAATAAATAACTGCTGCATCTAGTTCTTCTAATTTTATATATAATTTTGCAGTATAAAAATCTTTTTTTGCCAATTTTGTTCTTAAATCTAATATCATAATTTCGATATCTTGTGTGTAATCTTTCATTGATTCTTTTTCAATAAAATATTGTAATTTTTCAATTGCTATATTTGTATCAGATTGGTCCTTATTATAATCTAATGATATATTGAAATAACACCTACATAGCATAAATTGAGATTTTTCAACAAGCTTATCTATAGAATCATTTCGTGTTAAATATTTATTGTATTCAATAATTGACTGATTATAATCCTTTAAATAAAAATAACATTCAGCAATATAAAATTGAGCCAAGCCAGAATACTCAGAAAGAGGGTCATTAAATAAAATGTAATTCAATTCATCAATTGCTCTGGAATACTTTTCATCTTCAATTAATTTTTTTACAAAGTCTATTTTATTAACTGAAGTATCCTCTGATACAATATATGTACCACAATTTGAACACAATAATAGCAATATAATTAAATACAATTTAATTACCATACAATTGAAATTTCTAGACCATTTAATTTTATATTATTATCATAAAGTGGCTGTGTCATATAATTTATACTTGATTTATTACTAACTAAATTTACAATAAATGCATCAAGCATGCTAATAGCATGATTAATAAAAATAAAGGTTAATGCATTCTCAGCTATATCATAATTTTTATTTGCTTTATCTCTTAATTCATATTGATAATATATCTTATTATCAGTATAAGCATTCTCTGTATTATTTGTTAGCAATATATAACTACAACTACCATATTCATTACTAGTTGACTCATTACATTCACCATCACGAGTATCATCCCATCCTGCAAAAAATAAATCATATTTTCCTATTCCTTCATAAAAATGATGATCTTTTATAATTTCAGCAAAGCTTCCATCTTCATTTATAAATTCAGTAGTTATACATTCTTGAAAATTATTAATAGCATCATTACATACTGTTTTGTAAGTATTTTCAAACCAGTTATCACCATTAGAATCATTAGTCCTTCTTAAATATCCATCTAAATAAAATTCTATATGATGTGAATCATTCCAAGGATAAAAAAAATT
>Ga0066846_10000346_pt1 | contig 23434 bp, 19 predicted proteins | sample ETNtaG_33_FD_65489 | JGI IMG/M metagenome (GOLD analysis project Ga0066846, IMG submission 65489) | Marine microbial and viral communities from oxygen minimum zone, Eastern Pacific Ocean - ETNP201310SV76 | ecosystem: Environmental > Aquatic > Marine > Oceanic | place: Pacific Ocean: Eastern... | reverse complement strand
GTCTAATCACCTTCTACTAAATTCCCACTTTCATCAAATATTAAAATATCCGAATTGCCAAGATAAACACGCAACTTTTTCTCTCCCATATTCGCAGCTTCAGAACCGGGCCTATGCCATATGGATAGCATACTTGTTGACCCTTTTTGAAGATGATAAATCCATTCAGCCCCCAGTTTCTCTATGGCATTCACAGTAAATATTATCCCCTTCTTCTTAACTATTTCAACATTTTCAGGCCTAAACCCAAGTGTACATCTACCTACATAATTTGTTTTCAATTCCAAATCAATATCATCATTTTGAAATCTACTATTTTCTATACTACCCTCAATAAGATTCATTGGAGGCGTTCCTAAAAATGAGGCTACAAATCTATTCCTTGGTTTATGGTAAGCATCTAGCGGCCTATCTATTTGTTGAATTTTTCCATCCTTCATCACTACTAACCTATCTCCCAAAGTCATTGCTTCAACTTGATCATGTGTAACATATATCGTGGTCATTCCTATTTCACTATGAAGACGCCTTATCTCTATCCTCATCTGCGTTCTTAATTTTGCATCTAAATTTGATAAAGGTTCATCCATCAGTATTACTTTGGGCCTCTTGGCTAGAGCCCTCCCCAAAGCTACACGTTGCCTTTGACCGCCTGAAAGCGACTTCGGCATTTTACCTAAAATTTCAGTTATTCCTAAAATATTAGCAAGTTCTCCTACTCTCTCATCTATTTCTTGATCTGTTAAACTATTCTCCCCTTTTTCCAGTCTTAGTCCAAAACTAAGATTTTGTTCTACATTTAAGTGAGGATAAAGTGCATAAGATTGAAACACCATACCTATATCTCTCGAACTAGGTGGCAGCTCATTAACAATATTATTCTTAATCATTATATTTCCTGAGGATATTTCTTCAAGACCTGCTAACATCCGAAGTGTTGTAGATTTTCCACAACCGGAGGGACCAACTAGCACAATAAATTCTCCTTCCTTTATTCCTAATGAAAAATCAACAACTGCCTTAGTGCCATCATCAAATGATTTGCAAACACCCTCGAAATCAACGTAAGTCATGTATTTTCACCTTAAAGCTCATTCTGGGCATTCTGGCTTCTATGTCTCATAGTCGCACTTATTTATATAACTCTTATGTTTGTTTATGCCAAAACGCAAATCTGGAGTTCTTCTGCATCTGGCTCATGTCAGTAGACAAAATGAAACTACTCCGTTTGAATATACATTTCTAGATCTTTTATCTAATAATGGCCAACAAATTTGGCAACATCTACCCATTAATCCACCAGGAAAAGAAAATTCTCCATACTCAGCATTATCTGCATTTGCTGGAGATCCAAAAATTTTGAGTGAAAATCTAATTGTTAAATATCGTGAAAGTGATTACAAAAAATGGATTGAAGAAAATTCAGACTGGTGTTTTGATTGGGCTATTTTTAACTATTTCAAACAACTATTTGGAAACAAAGAATGGTATAAATGGCCTAAGGAATATAAATTCTATAATGAAAATAATATAAATGTAATGATAAAAAAAGAAGAAAGATTTATTACTGAGATACTGCTCAAACAGTTTGTTTTTGACAGGAAGTGGGCTGTCCTTAAAAAGAAGTGCAATGACAAAAATATTTCTTTGTTTGGTGATATCCCATTTTATGTTGCTTTAGATTCGTCTGATGTCTGGTCCAAACCTCATTTATTTGATCTTGATGAAAATCTAGCTCCAAAAAGTATTGCAGGTGTCCCACCTGATTATTTTTCTGCAAAAGGACAAATCTGGGAAAATCCATTGTACGATTGGAAACAACATTCAAAAGACAACTACCTCTGGTGGCAAAGAAGGATTGATATTAACAAGAGACGTTTTGACATCTTGAGAATCGATCATTTCAGAGCGATGGTGAGTAGTTGGAGCATAAAACCTAAAAGCAAAACTGCTGCTGATGGATATTGGCGAAGAGGGCCTGGAAATAAATTACTTGATAAAATAATTGAGATTCTACCAAAAAAATATTTGGTAGCGGAGGATTTAGGCCTCATTACAAAATCTGTAAAAAAATTAATTAAGGATTACAAGATTAAAGGGATGAATGTATTGCAATTTGGCTATGATTCTAAATTTCCAAATGAACACCACCACACAAAAGTGAAAAGAAACTCTGTATGTTACCTAGGAACACATGATAATAACACAATTAAGGGTTGGTTTGAAGAAATGCAGAAGGGAAATAAAAAAGAATGCTACGATTCTCTTGTTAGAGACTACCATTTAGACGGAACAAATATCTGTAAAGAAATGATTAAAATAGCAATGAACACAAAGGCTGACTTATGTATAATAACTATCCAGGATTTATTGGAACTAGGAGAAGAAGGAAGAATTAATATTCCTGGTAATAAGAAGAGAAATTGGAATCTAATAATAAAACAAGAAGATATACGTAATATTGATTGGATATATTTGAAAAAATTAACAGAACAGAATTAACGACTGTATATATTTCTAAATAGTGCCACATAACATTATGAGTGTGTCTAAAAGTGAAACGATCTGCTATTTCAGTGCAGAAATTGGATTGAGCAGTAGTCTTCCAACCTACAGTGGTGGATTAGGTGTATTAGCTGGAGACCACCTAAAAGCTGGTGCTGATTTAGGGATTCCAATAGTTGGAATTACACTACTCTATAGACATGGACAAGGTATCCAAAGAATTGATAAAGTTGGTGAACAAAGAGAGAGATGGAACAACTTCAATCCTAATGGAATTCTCAAAAAAGAAGAGGCAGAAGTTGTTTTATCAATTGATAAACATGATGTAGTTGTACAAATATGGTCCAAAACAATAAGCGGTGTTAAAGGAGGAAAAAACAAAGTCTTCTTTTTAGATGTAGGCCATGAAAGAAATCATTCCGAAATTCGAGAGCTAGGTAATCGCCTGTATGGAGGTGGAACTAAAATCCGTATTAGACAAGAATATATTCTGGGATTAGGTGGGATTAAAGCCATAAAAGAATTGGGTCTCTGGCCTATTAAAGGAATACATCTCAATGAAGGGCATACTGCATTTACCTCCTTAGGTTTAATAGAAGAGGGATACACTATTGATGAAATTAGAGGGAAATTACACTTCACCACCCATACTCCAGTTCCTGCCGGACATGATGTATTTGAAATGGAAGAAGTTGAAACTGTTCTGGGTAAAGAACATACAAACTTTTGTAAACAATTTGCAACCGATGGGAAATTATCTATGTCGCATTTAGCAATAAATGTTAGCCAAAGTTGTAATGCAGTCTCTAAATTAAATGCAGTTGTAGCTTCAGACATGTTCCCAAATAAAAAAATTGCACCTATAACTAATGGAGTACACCACCTTACTTGGACTTCTACGCCAATGGCTAAACTATATGATCAAGAAATACCTACTTGGCGTGAATCACCTGACGATTTAAGTGGAATTAACAATGTTGAAAATAACAAAATACAGAAAGCCCACTTGTTGGCAAAAAAAAGTCTGCTAAGATACGCAAATTCCATGTCTGGTAGAGGACTTTCACCTGATCTTCTTACAATTTGCTTTGCAAGAAGAATGGTTGAGTACAAAAGGCCAAACCTGATTTTGCAAGATATTGAAAGACTAACGGATATTTGTTCAAACAAAGTTCAATTCATTTTTGCAGGTTATGCACATCCAAGTAACACTGAAGGAAAGAAAATAATAAAGGAATTAAATTTAGCTACAGAGTTATTTGGAGAGAATATAAACTTTGTATACCTAGAAAATTATTCGATGTGGCTTGGGTCAAAATTAGTCTCTGGTGCTGACATTTGGCTTAATAATCCTATTAGACCCCTTGAAGCATGTGGCACCAGTGGAATGAAAGCTGCTATGAATGGTGGCTTAAATTTATCTATATCTGATGGATGGTGGGATGAAGAAGCTAAAGATGGAATAAATGGTTGGATTATTGGGGACAAAGAAAATAGAGCTGATGATGCTCAAGATGCTAAACATATATATGAAAAATTAGAAAATGAAATTATACCTCTATGGGAAAATGACAAAAATAAATGGACTGAAATGATGAAATCTGCAATCTCAACCAGCTCGAAAATGACTGCAAAAAGAATGATTAAGGAATATCAGAACTACTATAGCTACTTTACAAATTAGTTATCTCATCCATTCATTGAAGTGCAATATTAAATCCCCTACTCTGGTAGCAAAATAATTGGGCCCGTAGCTTAGCCTGGTTGGAGCACCCGGCTGATAACCGGGAGGCCACCGGTTCAAATCCGGTCGGGCCCACCATAATATCCCCAATACTATTCCACTAGGTATTGTGATAACTTTTCTCTATCGTTATCTCCAATTGTAACTTTGTCCTTAGAAGCATAATTTACCATTACAACAACACTGTCTGCCTCGGCCACTAATTTATCTTCGGTTTGGCTAAAAAGTTGGTGACCAATACCCATTGACGAATTACCTATGTGTGTCAAATAGGTTACAACCTTCACTTCATCAGGATACTTCACAGGATGCTTATAGTTCATGTTGAAATTGGCCAAAATTGGACCTACACCCCCTTTCTCCAGAATCTCTTCCATATTGCCAATTTCATAATTCCAAATTTTTCTAAATAGTTCAATTCTAGATGTTTCGCACCATTTAAGATATATTATATTATTGACATGACCAAAACCATCCATGTCTCCCCACAGAACTGAGGCATGTGTTACTATCGATTTATCACTCATTCATGAATTGTTTTCCTGCTTGATAAAAGGCATTGCCTACAAGCCATTGGCCTCCATCTGCAATTAACATATCGCCAGTAATAACATCTGCGGCTGATGAACATAGATACAATACTTGCTGAGCCATTTTGTTTGTATCTGTTACGCCTCCTAATGGAATATAGTCCTCAAACATTTTAGCTGTTTTCTCATCTAACATCAAATTCTTCTTTACATTCTCAGTAAGAACTACTCCTGGACAAAATGCATTAACTCTAATATTATCGCTAGCCCATTCCAATGCTAAAGTTCGTGTCAAATTTAAAACACCTGCTTTTGCAGCTCCAGAATGAGCAACAAAAGGTGCTGCATTCCATGCATAATTTGCTATTATGTTAACTATTGAAGATCCTGATTTGGATTTTCTAAGAAGTGGATAACAAGCCTTAGACACTCTGAATGTTCCATCAAGTACAATATCTACTACTGCCCTCCAAGCATTTTCACTCATAGAAGCTACTGGAGAAATGAAATTGCCTGCAGCATTATTTACTAAAATATCTAAATGCCCCCATTCCTCCTTAATGAAATCTGCTACTCTCTCAACACTTTCATTGTCACGAACATCCATCACTTTCCATAGTAATCCTTTCCCAGTTTCTTTTTCAGCTTCTTCTGAAGCCAAACTCAGATTATCTTCTTTTCGTGAGGCTATAATTACTTCTGCACCATGATTCAAAAATGATTTGGCAAATCCCAAACCCATTCCTGTAGCTCCTCCCGTTATGAATACTTTCTTCCCTTCAAAAATATTCTCTTTGAATATGCTGCTATCTGTCATTTAATTTGCAGCTCCAGTGAACTTGTGTACACTGTCAAATCCTTCATCTGGTAGAGACATCATAGTTTTCGACCCTGAACCAATAGCTATTGCTCTAGATAAGGTCTCAGGTAGTATTCGCTCAAAAAAGAATCTTGCTGTAATTATCTTGTGTTCATAATAGTTGTCTAAGTTCTTATTCTTGAATGCTACTTCAAGCATTAACAACCACATGTAACCCATTGCGACTAAACCAAATTGTCTCAAATAGTCTGTAGCCGCAGCCCCAATTTCATAGGGGTTAGAAAGACCTTTTTGAGCCATATACAATGTAGTTTTCTGTAAACCTTTAAGCGACTTAGCAAAAGGTTGAACAAATTCCTTCAAATCAGAATTATCTTTATTATTATCTATAAACTCTAAAGCTGGATGGAAGAATCTTCTAAGTAATCTGCCCATATGTTGAGGCATTTTTCGGCCTGCTAAATCAAGAGCTTGTATGCCATTGGTTCCTTCCCATATAGGTGCTATGCGGACATCACGGTAGAATTGCTCCATTCCATATTCCTTGATATATCCATGTCCTCCGAAAATTTGCATCATTTCTGAAGTTATTTCTACACCATAATCTGTCAATAAGGCCTTAATTATAGGAGTCATCAATTCAACTAAATCTCCATGTTCCTTACGCACTTTAGGGTCTGGATCTTTTTCTGACTTATCTATTGATAGAGCTGTCCAACATGCCAGCATTCTGCCTGAATCAATCAATGCCTTAGAACGCAATAACATTCGTCTAATATCTGGATGAACTATCAGTGGATCAGCTTCATCATCAGGGTTCTTAGGTCCTTTAAGATCTCTACCTTGAATTCTATCCTTTGCATATGCTAGTGCATTCTGATAAGCTATCTCAGCCTGCCCCAAACCTTGCAAACCCACTGCAATTCTCTCTGTATTCATCATTGAAAACATCGCTTCTAATCCTTCGTTTAATTCTCCAATCAAATAACCTTCTGAGTTATCAAAGCTCATAACACATGTTGCTGAACCATGAACCCCCATTTTCTCTTCAATAGATACACAATCTACATTATTATGTTCACCTAATTTTCCATCACCATTTACTTTGTATTTTGGAACTAAGAAAAGGCTAATTCCCTTAACTCCCTTAGGTGCATCAGGTAATCTTGCAAGAACTAAATGTATTATGTTCTCACCCATATCGTGTTCACCACAAGATATGAAAATTTTCTGACCAGTCACCAGATAAGTATCATCATTTGGTTTAGCTATAGTTCTGATTAAACCCAAATCGGTACCACAGTGAGCCTCAGTAAGACACATGGTTCCAAACCATTCACCAGATAAAAACTTTGGAAGATACATCTGCCGTATTTCTTTGCACCCATGCTTATGGATACAATGATAGGCACCTTTTGTCAATCCTAAATATATCCCAAGTGACATGTTTGTTGCACACGATATTTCATCAGACAATACATTAATTGCATTTGGAAATTCCATTCCACCATATTCTTGATGCCCAAATAGTTGAGTTAAACCTGCTTCAATCACTACACTCGCAGCTTCTTTCATGCTCTCAGGCACAATTACTTTGCCGTCATCAAAGGTGACGCCTACTTCATCACCCTCTTTTGCTGAAGGAAGCCAGTAATCCTCATTGATCTTCCCAAATTGTTCACTAATCATTTCTATCATATCCCATGTAGCTTCACTATATTCGGGATAAGACCCTAGTTCATTTTCAATTTGTAGAACTTCTCTTAAAATAAATTCATATTCACGTAAGGGCGCCTTATATTGAACCATACTAATTCCTCAAAGGCCTCCCTGTCGTCAACATATGTTCAACCCTATCCATTGTTCCCTCTGTTCTCATAAGTTTAAGAATTCCTTTCTTTTCCATTTCAAGTATTTTTTCATCTGAAACTGTTTCAGTAGGATCTGTATCACCTCCAGACAAAATATAGGATAATTCTTTAGTTACTATAACATCATGTGGAGTTGCATGACCTGCTTTCAGCAAATCATCAACTGCTAGATCTAATGCTGCCTTACCTGAAGGCCCTGGCAAATGATGATTTTTTGGTTCGGGAACTGTATAATTATCAACCATTTTTTTGCACAATTCCTTAGCATCATGGAGTAAACGTTCCCTATTCATAGTTATTTTATCTTCTGATCGAAGGAAGTTCATTTCTCTAGCTTCTTGTGCACTTGTTGCCACTTTTGCGGTTCCCACATTCTCAAAAATGCTTTTTATTGTTGCCATAGGTCCTTTTGGCTGTTTTGGATCTTCACTCCATCTTGTAATCATTTCCTTACAACCCCCCCAAGCTGGAACGAGCCCAACACCAACCTCGACTAAGCCAATATAACTTTCTGAATGTGCTTGTATTGCATCGCAAGCAAGTAATACTTCACAACCACCCCCAATAGCTAGCCCGTGCGAAGCTCCAACTACTGGGAAATTACCATGCTTTAACATCATAAATGCAAGCTGACCTCCTTGAACAAATTTATCAGCTTCTTCCCATGCGCCTACATTTGTTACAAAACTTGACAAACCTAAATTGGCTCCTGCTGAAAAATTAGTCCCATCATTCCCTATTACAAGGCCCTTGTATTCTCCTGACTCACAAAAATCTGAAGCTTCACTCAAAGTTTCCATGATTAAAGGATCCATTGAATTCATTTTACTGTGAAACTCTGCTAATAGTATGTCATCTCCCATATCCCATAAACTAGCTGATGGATTTCTGAAAATGGGCTTATTTCCTCTCTTAACATCTTGGGCATTCAAGTATCCCTTGGGTTTTTTCAATTGTGAATATTTTCCACTAATATCGAAATAATTTAATTCTCCATCAATTGTATCATAAAAAGTACCTTTTGAAACTGCCGCTAATAATGGGGGAACTTGCATATTTTCTTTAACAAGTTTTGCTGTGAACCAAGACGGACCTAAATCATCTAGCATCTCAAATGGTCCTTTTTTCCAGAGGAAACCATTTTTCATTGCTAAATCAACATTTACTAAATTATCAGTTATTTCAGGAACTAGTGAGGCAGCATATGAGAGTGTCTTAGACAAAACTCTCCATGCATATTCTCCTCCTTTATCATTATACTCAACAAGTGTTCTTAATCCCCTTTTAGCAGCCTTAACACTCTCAAGCCCTGTTCTCTTACTTGAAGGATTGTAAACGCCAGTTTCAAGATTTCTTGATTCTTTAATTTTCTTCCCTGATTCTGTATTTAGCCTATAAAATCCTCCCTTTCCTTTTCTTCCAGTATATCCCTCAGAAATCATTCCTTCTAATATTTTATCAATCCCTAAACTTTCTTGCTCCTTTACACCAAAATTATACATGTCCTCAACTGAAAGATTTGAAGACATACTCTCAGTCACATGTGGAATAAGATCTAAGCCAACTACATCTAACAAACCAAATATTCCTGTTTTTGGAGCGCCTATTGGACGTCCCATAACTGCGTCTGCTTCTTCGACTGTTAGACCAAGTTTAACTGCCTCAATCATTCCAACTAATGTCCAGTAAGTTCCTATTCTATTTCCTATGAATCCAGGAGTATCATTACAAAGGACCACTTCTTTTCCAAGGTTTAAATCACAAAACTTACTAATTATTTCTACTTTTTCTTTACTAACTTCTTTACCTGCAACAATTTCCAATAGTCGAAGATATCTTGGTGGATTGAAAAAATGTGTAATCATAAAATCTTCTGCAAAAGAACCTGGCATTCCACTTACCAACATTTCTCTTGGAATCGTGGATGTGTTTGAAGTCACTATCGAACTTTTTTTCCTAAATTTATCAATCTTCTGAAAAACATCATGTTTTATCTCAAGTTTTTCCAACACAACTTCAATTATTAAATCTGCATCACTTATCAATTTAATATCATCCTCTAGATTTCCGGTTTTTATTAATTTTGAATTTTCTTTATGCATGAATGGAGTAGGGCTCCCCATCTTCACTGGCTTCAACATATTCTTAACCGCTGTTTGAGCAATAATATTGCGGTTTGAGGCACCCTTTGGAACTATATCTAGTAAAATTACTGGAAATCCTGCATTCGCCACATGAGCTGCAATACCACTACCCATCAAACCTGCGCCAATTACAGCAACTTTTTCAATAGTCATTTACGCCCTTTCAAGTACAGTTGCACAACCCTGTCCGCCTCCAACACACATTGTTGATAGTGCATATTTCTTCCCAGTCTCTTGAAGAAGAGAAGCTGCTTTTCCAGTTATCCTAGCACCACTTGCACCTAAGGGGTGTCCCATCGCTATGGCCCCCCCATGAATATTCAATTTAGACATGTCTATTCCTAATTCCTTAACACATGCTAAACTTTGTGCCGCAAATGCCTCATTCATCTCAATAATATCAACATCTTTTAATTCGATTCCAGCCCTCTTAAGAGCCTTCTGCGAAGACAAAACTGGCCCAATCCCCATTATTTCTGGACTACAGCCAGATATTGCCATTCCCCTAATATGTGCCATAATTTTTAAATTATTATCCTTAGCATATTTCTCTGAGCAAACAATTACTGCAGCTGCACCATCTGTTAATGGTGATGAAGTGCCAGCGGTGACTACTCCTCCCTTATCAAAAGCTGGTTTTAATTTTGCCATAGACTCTAGTGATGTTTCAGGCCTAACACACCCATCTTTACTTGTACCATTGATTGAAACTATTTCATCATCAAATTGATTATTTTCGTTAGCTTCAGCTGCTTTTTGATGGCTTTCTAAAGCCATTTTCTCTTGATCTTCACGTGAAATAGAATGTTTCTTTGCCAAATTCTCAGCTGTATGTCCCATTCCAATGTATGCATCCATATCAATCAGGCTAGGATTTAGCATTGGATTGAAGCCTGGCATTGGAACTCTACTCATAGATTCTACACCACCTGCAATGAACAGTTCTCCAGATCCTGAAATTATAGCCCCTGCAGCTTGGTGTATAGCCTGCATTGATGATGCACAAAATCTATTGACTGTAACGCCCCCAACACTGCTAGGCAAACCGGAAAGAAAAACAACATTTCTAGCCAAATTCATACCTTGTTCAGCTTCAGGAAAGGCACAACCTAAAATTAAATCTTCAACATCATCCACATTTATTGAATATTTTTTAATTAAACCTTTCACAACTTCTGCCGCTAAATCGTCGGGGCGGACTTTAGCCAATTCTCCTTTCTTGGCTGGCGCAAAAGGTGAACGTGCAAAACCACAAATTACTACATTTTTAATCATAGTAAAATATACATTATGGATTTACTATATAAAAGTAGGGAATATGATTAAAATTATAAAACATTTATATACTCTGTGACTAAACTTCCTTTTATATAGATAGACAATTAATGAATATTATGCAAGAGCTAAGTCAAAGTGATAAATTGAAGTCTGAAAAAGAAATCAAAATACTTACACAACTAGGATTATCCAAGGATGAAGCTCAAGTTTACCATGTACTTCTTGTATCTAAAGAATCTACCGTTGGGAAAATTAGCAGATCAATAAACTTTTCAAGGGCTAAAATTTATGGAATAATTGATAATTTGTTATCTGAAGGAATTGTAGTTGAAGGAAATAAACATCCAAAAACTTACTTTCCAGTAGATCCTAAAGAAATTTCTTCACGTAAATTAGAAAATATACAAGAAGCATCTGATTTAGTAGATGAAAAATTGGCTCCATTATTCAAGTCAAAACCCGTTGACTACTTAGAAACATTAACTGTTAAAGATATGGAAATCTTTTCACAAGTAGTAGATATGTGTGAAAGAGCAAATGAAACAATAGACGTGATTGCTGCAATACTTCCCTCTGAAATGCCTCGAAATGTTTGTAAAGCATTTTCCGACGCAAGTGGTAGAGGAATCAAAGTAAGAATGCTCTTTCCAGATAAAGAAACAAACTTAGATTTAAGTAGATTAGAAGGATACTTTGAAGTTAGATTAGCAAAATCAATCCCTGCTGCAGGAATTATCTTAATTGACGATGATGAATTTTGTGTTGGTGGATTAGACGTTCCTGACTCCAAGAATACACTCCTTGGCATGTGGATGAATCAACCTGAACTAGCTCGACTTGCTAAACTAATATTCGATAATATTTATGACTCTTCAGAATTATATCAAAGTTAATCTTCAAAAACCAGGTAGAGTTCCAAATACATAATAATATATGATTGCAGATATTCCATAAAAGAAAATGAAAATTTTCAGGTATCTCGTAACTATTCTAAAAATAAATCCCCCAATAGATATGTTATCTTTTGGTTCATCATCCGCATGTGCAAACGGATCTTTGTCCTTAATATCTAGTCTTGCCATGACATACTATAGTATCGTTAAATTAAAGATATCTCCTGAGACAACTAATATTAATTGAGTCTCAATAAACAAATTATGAGTTCTCATCCAAACAATGAACCCATTCTAGGCTATGAACCTAGAAGTACTGAAAAAGAAGCTTTGCTCAAAGAAATGAATAAGCAAATGGAAGAAGTTGTTGAAATTCCATGTATTATAAATGGAGAAAAGATTTATACGAATAATACTGTAACACAAGTTGTACCTCACAACCATAAACATGTTCTTGCAAATGTCCATCTTGCAGGAAAAAAAGAAATCGAGAATGCTTGTCAATCTGCAATAGATGCTCAAGAAAACTGGATTAATCTTGGAATGGATAAAAGAGCTGCAATATTTGAAAAATGTGCCGAATTACTTGCTGGAAAATGGAGGATGAAAATAAATGCTGCCACTATGCTCAACCAAAGTAAAACTGCTTTTCAGGCTGAGATTGACGCAGCCTGTGAATTAATTGACTTTTGGAAATTTAATGCACACTATGTAAGAGAATTTCATGACCAATATCAACCTTTAGTTTCCCCTGAAGGTAACCTTAATACAACCGAAATAAGGCCTCTTGAAGGGTTTGTACTTGCTGTAACTCCATTTAATTTTACCAGTATAGCTGCTAATCTACCTAGTGCGCCAGCTATTGTGGGATGTACAGCTTTGTGGAAGCCAAGTAGAAATTCTTACCATTCAAATTACTTATTAATGGAATTGATGATGGAAGCTGGACTACCACCTGGAGTCATTAACTTCCTCCCAGGTTCAGGATCTGAAATAACTGAAGTTTCTTTGTCTAATCCCGATTTTGCAGGATTACATTTTACCGGATCTACTGCAGTCTTTCAAGGTATATGGCAACGCATAGCTGAAGCATTACCCAACTTGAGAAGTTACCCCAGAATTGTTGGAGAGACTGGAGGAAAAGATTTTGTTGTAGCCCATCCAGATTGTGACAGAAGAGGACTTCTTGTTGCACTTCTAAGAGGTGCATTTGAATATCAAGGCCAAAAATGCTCTGCTGCAAGTAGAGCTTACATCCCTAAATCAGTATGGGATAATATGGGAGATGAACTGGTTAAAGAAGTAGGAAAAATAAAAATGGGAGATGCTGCTGATCTTTCCAATTTTATGACTGCAGTTATTGATGATAGAGCATTTAATAAGATAAAAGGATACATTGTCAGAGCCTCAAATGACTCTGATTGTGAAGTAATAACTGGTGGAAAATGTAATGCCGAAACTGGATGGTTTATTGAACCTACTATCATTTTGACTAAAAACCCTAATTCTGAGACTATGGTTGAAGAAATATTTGGACCAGTATTGACCATTTATGTTTATGAAGATGATGAATTTGATGATGTCCTTGATTTGTGCGATAAAGCTTCACCATATGCATTAACTGGATCTATATTCTCTAGTAATGAAGAAAATATCGAAAAAGCATTCAATAAATTAAGATTCACTGCCGGAAATTTCTATATTAATGACAAACCAACTGGAGCTGTTGTTGGTCAACAACCATTTGGTGGTGCAAGAGCATCAGGCACCAATGATAAAGCTGGAGGGCCTCTCAATTTATTGAGATGGATTTCACCAAGATCTGTTAAAAGAAATACTCTCAAAATCCATGACTGGAAATATCCATTTATGGGAGAAAATTAAGATTCTGACTCAAGCGAATTTGTGAAGAAAGTTACAATACGAGATTCATATTCAGAAGAATATTCCCAAAGTGCATCTACATGTGCGCTATCCTCAACAAGCCATAATGTAACATTTGCATCAGCTTTTACAGCCTCATTGTAAAATTTCTTAGAATGCTCGTTTGAGATTCTAACATCACTGTCCCCATGAACCAAGTACATTGACCTATCACCAGCTCTTGATGCAACCTCTAAAGGAACCTTATCATCTAAATTTACACCTACTAACCTTTCACCCATTGTTATTGCAGGAGAGGCAAACATTCTGGGGAAACCAAGTCTTTCTAATTCATTTCCAACTAAAAGAGGGAAATCAATTATTGGGCTATCTAACCACATCGCACCTATCTCTGATTCATCAAAAGCAAGCGTTGTTGCTAGAGCATAGGTCGAAATACTAACAATACCTATCGATTTGGGATTGTAGGCTTTATCTTCAATTAACCAATCATAGGCACCTAAAACATCAAGATACTCTTTTTGACCTAAATAAAAATAATCTGAAACTACTTCACTATGACCATGATTCCGAAGATCAATCATAAAAACATTGATGTTATTCTTCGCTAAATATGAGGCAGAAAGCAAAATCTCTGGCTTACATTTACCATTCTCATAGCCTCCATGCACAAAAATAACTACTGGAGATGATGAATTTACTTCAACATACCAGCCTTCAAGATTAATCCCATCTCTACTTGTAAAATTAATAGTTTCATATGAATCAAATTGCCAAGGAGTTGCATTGAAATCCTTCCTCATTGATATTCTCTGTTCTGAATCTGCCCAAGGCTCAAAAGATTCCCAATCATCATCTACTGTCCAATTTGTTGGAGTATTAGATTCCCAAAGACCGCAGCCATGTGGTACAGTCAAGGCTTGTTTAGCTATAACATGACCTAAACCAAACCAGATTGTTGGTAAAAGTAAAACTAATACAACCGAAATTGAAAGAAAAAGCTTCTTTCTTTCTTTCACATACTGGGGTAAATTAATCATACTGGCTATTATTGAACCGTATATAAATATTTAAATTTATTACTCTTCTTTAGAATCGTCAGAATCTTCTTCTGAGTCTCCTTCTTCAGTGGTTGCTGCCATGGTTGGCTCTGACTCTTCTGAGTCTCCTGACATATCATCCATTCCTGAACTCATATCTCCACCTTGGTTGTTTTGGTAGTATACGTAGAATCCACCCATCAAACTAACTAAAGCAACACCAATGAGTGCCATTGGAATTGTTCGTGCTGAGCTTAATGCTGAACTTGTATCTTCAATAGTTTTCTTAGCATCTGCTTTTTCTGAATCTGAATAACCACCTTTTAAGGTCATTATTGTGAAATTAGCATTATCTGCCCTCAATGGGCTTCCTGGTAAGAAAGTGTATGCAAACTCTGTTGTCCATCTTGATGCTGAACTTGCTAATTTTTGAGCTTCAGTATATGATACATCAATAGATTGTGCAACACTCTCGCTTCCCCATGGGAATAAAATGGTTACCAAAATTGAGAAATCCTGATCTAATACGGTTCCTGTAACTGGATCAACCCAAACATTTTCCTCATAATCCATGTACATTGGAAGTACTTGTGGTGCAAGAACAGGTAGCGCTGCATCAACATCCATTTCTGGTAATTGAGCTGGAATTATAGAAGGCATTACTGATTCCATCATTAATGGTGCTGAATGATTTACATATTCATTCATTGGTACACAAACACCTGTTGTTATATTCGTCAAAGCTAAATTACAATAGCCATCCATGTTAGGTGCCCAAGTAGCTGGGTTTGCCATATCTGTCTGATTGCCTAATAAGGCTGTATTTATGTCCAAACTATAACTCATATCTGGCTGCATGTAATAATATGCTGAAAAGTCTTCAGTCATATTTGGTAGCATCATTACAAGAGGCGTACTTGTTGTCAAATTAGTTGTTACCCAAGGTGTGTTTAAAGGATCAAGACCATAAGCTGCTGTTGAAGCTAATTGTTCTCTAATCAATGGATGAAGTGCATATCCCATTGTACAAACTCCACTCATAGCACAAGCTGCATCACCTGGCACTGGTAAAACTGAAGTTCCTGCAGTGACCCAAGGAATAGGTAAGTATGAACTTGCATTGCCATTAAGTCCTTCCATAGTTGCTCCCAATACGCCAGCTACTAATGGATGTGTAAAGTCTGAACCCATTATACAAGCACCAATCATGACACAAGCTGCGTCACCAGGTACTGGTAGCTGTAAACCTTCAGAAGCTGTATGGTTCACAATAAATGGCATATCTACGTAGGATACATTCAAACCTAAGCCTGTTGCATATTCATCTATTGCTGTGAATGAAGACTGAACTAATGGATGGTAAGAACCACCAAGAACTGCATCTCCACTAATAACCATAGAAACATTCGTTGTGAATCTTGGTAATGTCATTGTTGAATCTGAACTGATTGGAATTTGTAAAGAACTTTCACCCAATGCTGTCTGTGTTAAAGCAAAAGCAATCAAAGGAGCCCATTGCCTATCTGCACACATTGCATTCATACAATAACCATTCACTGGATCAAATACTGGAAGTGTTGGAGCATCATCTACACCATCACCATCTTGGTCAAGATTGCCGTAGAAAACATCTGTTTCAACAGATCTATAATGATTTACATTCGTAGTTCCCATAATTCCTGCTGAAGGAATAATGAAACCTGGAATTGCTGTGGATTCTATACATTCATATGTGTTAGGATGTGTAGTCAAAAATAAATTATAATAGGTATGAGTTGTTGAGTTATCACAATCTGCACCAATACCGAAGAAAGCTGAGCCCATATCCATGTAGACATCATTTCCAAGAGGTATCTGAACATATTGTGTTTGTGTATCAATTGTTAAAGTTGAGTTTACTTTTACATCTGTACTACCGTTACCGAAAACAACAGTTAATGTTCCCATTACGTCAACGTAATTGCGTGTAGCATTAGTTACACTATTGGTTCCTGTAGCTGAGGATCCTGCAATACCTGCTGTTTTTCTATCTGCAGTTATGTTTTCTCCATCCAATGTTCCTGAATATTGAATCTCTGAAACATATGTTTCTGTTGCCAAGAAACTACCTGCTAAACGTGGATCTGGTATGAAATTTACAGTAATATCTAGAGTTCTATCTGCAACTTGTCCGGTTTCTTTACCAACCCAAATCATTTCTTTATATTGCATTTCACCAGCTGAAGTACCTGCACCAGCTGCTGCTGGAAGGAAACCATCAAAGGCTGCCTTTAAGCCCAGAATACTTTCACTAGAGTAAGCAAATGTTTCATCTGCAGAGTATTTGTAGCAATCTATGCCACCAACCTTTTCTTCACCTTCATAAACATAATTGTTTGTATGTGTAGAAACGAAAGGATTAGGATATTCTGTGTCTTTAGCTTCTGGAAGCTCATTAGGATTCCATAATGAATACGAGAATTTAGAATCTGCATCATCTGCACTCTTAGTTTCCCAGGTTGTTCTATCTACATAATTATTATAGTCAGTAAAAGTTAAAATTCTGTTTTCTTCAGTCTTTTCTGCTGAGCTAAATGCTGAAGCATTAAAATTATAATATGTTTTATCATCATCACTTTTTGATGAATCTGCTGTAGCTACAATCTCAGCGTTAGTACCTGATGCAGCTGAATAGGAATTCAATGCATTATCTGCATTATAATCACCTTGCAATGTTGCTGACTTAGTTTGATCAAACAATGTCATATCTCCGTCGAAGGATGTACGGCTTTCAAAATCATCAGATAATTCTTTTTGATTTGGAATATATACTCCCATAACGTATGCAGATATTAACAAAAATACTGCTCCTACAGCAACTAGTACTTGGGCGGTCATCTCGGGTTTACTCATATCACTCATGATTGAATTTCCTTGTGCTCAATTGCACAAATATATGCGTTATTCAACACACACTAAAGCTATTCGTAGATTAAATTCTATATAATACTTTGCGCTGTTTCAGAAAATGAATCACTTTTCATTCAAGTCTTCAAGCATTGTAATGAAAAGCTTAACTTCTTCAACACTCCATTCTGGATAAAACTCACCTAATTGAGACCATGTTTCACCGTCACCCTCTGCCATTTTGTACAAATCTACAAGAGTTGCCTGAATTTTACCCTCATCTACACTTTTAGTATAGTCCAATAGTCTTTTCTCTACTTTTTCTCTGTCAACATTAAAACTAGTATTGATATCCAAATCACTATACTCAAGGTAATCTCCAAGTAAACTTTGAGGAATATACAATATATATAATCCAGAAAAGAACATCAGAAATTGAAATAAAAGATACCCTTCAGAAGAATAACCAAATGTAAACCAACCTTCTTCTTCTAAGAAAATTTTACTGTAATAATAATAGCTAATAAATGTGGACAAGAAAAATGAAGGCACGGAAAATAACCAATCCGTTAAACTCAGAGAAACTGCTTCTGGCACTTCCCTGATGATATTGTGCCTTAACGCATATATTTCTAAAACCATCCAGTACATTATGAAAAGAGCTAAAAATAAAAGAATTAAACTGGCCACAAACCACACATATCCTTGATCAAACATAACGAACAACAAAGTAGTTCCGAATGCAGTAAGCCAATATATTCCAATCAACCAAATTCCATGGGTCCATATCTTATGAAACAGCTGTTGCAAACAAAGTAAACACAATATTCCCGAAATAATCCAAAGAGGTGTAGAAATTAAATGGAATTCAATACCAAATAAAGGAAGTGAAATAAGCTTCCCAATACCACTCTCTTGATATCCTGCAAATAAGGAGGTTGTAAAAGTCAAAGAAGAAAGTGCTAGAAGTAAAGAATCCTCAGATTCTCGCTCTAAATTGAATTGACGGCCTAGCATTCCCATGTTATCTTAAGTCTAAATGTTGGTAAAAAAGATTATGTGTCTATTTTACTTATTGTCTTCCAAGGCTTGATTAATTAAATCACCCATGGTCAAATTTTTCTTGGAACCTGACTTGTAAGAAGATGAAGACTCTTCAACTTCCTCCATAAGTTTAATATTCAGAAAATTTTCTAATCTCTTAATTAATTTCTCATTTGGTTTCATATTACCTGATTCTACAGATGTAATTATTGACTTCTTTTCAGATATCTTTAATGCTAAGGTAGCATGATCTAAACCTCTTTTCTCTCTAGCTTTTCGTACCACTGCCCCATAGTTACTAACTAATACTTTTTCATCTGAAGAGATATCCCTGTATCTTGACTTTTGTTCTCTTTTTTCAAGTGTTTGTGCAACAAAGGCCCGATGACCTACTGACTCTCTGTATGATGTCTGTTTTCCCATTCCAGAACAAGAGGTACAAACTCTTAGAACTGATCCAGAAACCTTACGTGATTCTAAACTTGCTGATTCGGCCCCACACATTTCGCATAACATATCAAGTCACAACTGATATATATCTGACCCAATTAAATGTTTAGTGATAAAAAGTGCCTACTGAAGAAAATGATGGCGGAGTATCTTCATCTGGAAAAGGTGAGGATTTGGATAAATGGTTAATTGAAGAAACTGAGCGTTTTGAATCTGAAAAAAGGCAATTAGAAGCTGATGTTTCCAGAATGAAAAGGGAAAATGCCCATCTAAAAGGAGAGCTTGCACGATTACGTGCACCTCCACAAGTTATTGGAACTGTTAGAGATTTACTTGAAGATGGACGTGTAGGGATTAAATCAAGCAGTGGCCCTGATTTTGTTGTCCATATTTCTGAAGGAATAAAGAAGGAAAGTCTAGAAGTAGGCGACAGAGTTGCTCTTCATAGACAAACTCTTGCTGTTCTCGAAACATTACCCTCTACCAAGGATCCTCTGGTAATGGGCGCTGAAGTTGATGAAAAACCAACTGAAAAATATTCTGACATTGGTGGATTAGTAGAGGAATTAGATGAACTAAGAAGCACGGTAGAATTACCCATGCTAAAACCTGAAAGCTTCACCAAGGTAGGTGTAGAACCTCCAAAAGGCGTTCTCCTAGTAGGACCTCCAGGTACTGGAAAGACGTTGATGGCTAAAGCTGTAGCCAACGCTACAAATGCCACTTTCATAAGGCTCATTGGCAGCGAACTTGTCCAGAAGTATATTGGAGAAGGTGCTAGATTAGTTCGTGAACTTTTCCAATTGGCTCAAGAAAGATCTCCAAGCATTATTTTTATTGATGAATTGGATGCAGTTGGAGCAAAAAGAATGGATGTAGGGACTACTGGTGACAGAGAAGTTCAAAGAACACTTATGCAATTATTAGGTGAACTTGATGGATTTACACCAAGAGGTCAAGTTTCCATAATGGGTGCTTCAAATAGACCCGATATTTTAGATGAAGCCCTTTTGAGACCTGGAAGATTTGACAGAATTATCAGGATCCCATTACCTGAGGAAGAAGCAAGAGAAAGAATAATAAAAATTCACAGCAAACCAATGAAAATTGCTAGGGGTATGAATTATAAAAAATTAGCTGCTCAGACGGAGGGATTCTCCGGTGCAGACCTAAGGGCACTTTGTGTTGAAGCTGGAATGAAAGCTATCAAAGAGAATAAGACTCAAACTAATTACAAAAATTTTACAGAAGCTTTGGAAAAGATCAGAAACCGTTTAGATGATTCCGAAATTTCTGAACCGGAAAGTGGACTATACTATTGAACCAAGATACTTCTAAACTTAATGCCGCAAAGGAGGCTGTGAAACTTGTCAAAAATGGTATGGTTGTTGGCTTAGGTACTGGTTCAACTGCAAAAATTGCTGTTGACCTTTTAGGTAAAAAACTATCTGAAGATTTCCAAATTGTAGGAATGCCAACTTCCATTCAAACAGAAAATCAAGCTAATAGTTTAGGAATAAACTTAATTGGAATTGATGATGCTGAAACAATTGATATTGCAATTGATGGTGCCGATGAAGTATCTCCCGACCTGTCTCTAATCAAGGGTTTAGGGGGTGCCTTGCTGAGAGAGAAGAAGGTAGAAAAGAAAGCCAAAGAATTGATTATTATTGTTGACGAATCTAAAATTGTTGAAAAGTTAGGAGTAGGATTCCTACCTGTTGAAGTTTCTATTGAAAAACATGAACAAACAAAAAAAGATATCTCTGAATTAGGATGTAGTGCTGAATTAAGAGTTGAGGACAATACTCTGCCTTTTGTAACTGACAATAAAAATTACATCTACCATTGTAAATTTGAAAAAGGCATTGATAATCCTAAAGAACTTGATAAAGAGCTAATGAAAATTGAAGGTGTAGTAGATACTGGGCTATTCATAGATATGACAACAAAAGTAATCGTTGGAAATCCTGATGGAATTAAAATAATTGATTGAACTACTTACCGCGTTGTTCTTTGGCCTTACCTCTAAGACCTTTGTAACCACATTTTCTGCACTTCTCTGCCTTCCAGCCTGCTGTGGCATTACACTTCATGCACACTTTCTTTTGAAACAAACGTGCTTCAGCTTCAGGGAAACGAGCCATAAAGCAGCCGTAGAAGGCGCCATTATAATGATTTGTGCAAAAAATAAGAATTATTACAACAAAAGTACTAATAAACACACTTCTTTGGACAATTATGTATGTAAGGCCCAAAAGGGCAATTCATGTCAGGGGTTTCTAGGAATTGAGTAACTGCTTGATGTGCTATCTGAATTTGCAATATAGTTTACTTGGGGGTAGTAAGTAAATTGTTGACTTTTTTGTCTGTTATTTCGAACGTAGGCGATGACTTAGGAAACCCTGAACTTGAATGGGGAAGAATTACTATTTTCCTTATTCTAGCATTAGGCGTCTCATTTTTATGTTCCCTTCTAGAAGCTATAATATTGTCTGTAACATGGTCACATATTGAAATTCTGGGTAAAAATGATAACAGAAGTGGTAAAAGACTAAAGGAGTTAAAGGAAGATATTGATGTTCCATTGGCTGCAATATTAACTCTTAATACTATTTCACATACAATTGGGGCTGCAGGTGTTGGTTCAGAATTCAACAAATTGGGTAATGAATGGTTTACTGCTGCTTCAATAGTTCTCACAATATTAATACTAGTCTTTTCAGAAATCATACCAAAAACATTAGGTGCTATTTATTGGAAAAAATTAGCTGCAAGTTCAGCATATCTTTTGGATGCAATGATATGGATTACATGGCCTATTGTTGTTGTTCTGAATAGTTTCTCAAGAAGAATATCTGAAGGAAATGAAGATCAAAAAGAGATGACACGAGAAGAAATGATTGCTGTAGCTGAGATGGGGGAAAATCAGGGAGCTCTTGAAAAGCAAGAAACCCAAGTAATTAAGAATCTTTTAACAATGGATAAGATTTTGGCTGAGGATGTTATGACACCAAGTACTGTAATGCTAACTTTTCATCGAAAGGATAAAGTTGGAGAAATCGTGGATAAGCATTCTCCTATTCCATTCTCTAGGATACCAATCCGAGAAGAAAATCTTGATGACATAGTAGGTGTTGTTTTTAGAAGCAAAATTATGGAACTATATGGTGAAGGAGAAACTAATCTCTCTATGGATAATCTGATTTCTGAGTTGTCTACAGTCAGTCCCGAAGATTCTATTGCTACATTACTAGATGAATTTTTGAAAAAGAGAGAGCACATCTTTCTCGTAGTTGATGAATATGGAACAACACAAGGAATTATTACCCTTGAGGATGCTGTAGAGACATTACTTGGTGCTGAAATTGTAGATGAATCTGATTCTGTCGAAGATATGAGACAATTAGCTCGAGAACTATGGGAGAAGAGAAGGAAAAGAAAAACTAATCTAAAGTTTGACTAGATATCCATTCTTTAATTCTATTTGATATCCATATTAGGCTAGGTAAAACAAAAATAGCTATAAGCATTGAATAGATTATAGTTGCTGCAGTAATTATTCCAAAATTGCGAACTAATGGCATAGGAGACAAGAATAAAACCGCAAATCCTGAAACCGTAGTCAAACCTGAGATTAAAAGTGCTGAACCTGTTCTTACAATTGTAGTTTCGATAGCCTGGCTCTCAGTTTTATGTTCTCTTTCCTCACGATATCTCTCAACTATGTGTATAGCGTAATCTATCCCCAAACCAATTGTAAGAGCTGTAACCATTACTGTTAAGACATTAAGAGTTATGCCCAATAGAGTCATTGTTGCCATTATCCAAATTGATGCCAAGATAGTTGGGAAAACAGCAATTATTCCAAGATCTATACTTCTATAAAGAACAACTAAAATTATTGCTGCAAATAAAATAGCTATTAATGTAGATGTAATTTGAGTTTTCTGGATTTCATTTACAGTCACGCTTGTAAGAACATGACCACCAGTTGTACTTACAGTAAAATTTTCAACAAATATCTCAGGAACATCTGCAGCTAATTCTGAACGCATAAATTCTAATCCATCATTATCAAGTTCATGAGAAGTAGTAGGGCCAATATATATTCTTACAACTGAAGATACATAATTACCATCAATATCTCGCTTTAGGATGTGCTTGATTTCATCAGAATAGGATTCTCCTGTAAATGGATCTGCCAAATCTAATTCCCTTTGGTAAAGATAATCATATAAGTTGTGAATATCTGAATCTGTAGTCAAGCTAAAGGTTTTTGCCTGATAAGTCAAATTAAACGTATCTGTTAATGATTGAACAAATACATATTTTTCTCTATCAT
>Ga0066846_10000344_pt1 | contig 23531 bp, 16 predicted proteins | sample ETNtaG_33_FD_65489 | JGI IMG/M metagenome (GOLD analysis project Ga0066846, IMG submission 65489) | Marine microbial and viral communities from oxygen minimum zone, Eastern Pacific Ocean - ETNP201310SV76 | ecosystem: Environmental > Aquatic > Marine > Oceanic | place: Pacific Ocean: Eastern... | reverse complement strand
TGTTCCTAATGGAGATGGTACAACATGTGATGGTGCATGTGGTGCTTGTAACCAAGGATTACCTGCTGGTGCATGTGATTGTGCTGGTAATGTAGCTGATGTGTGTGGCGTATGTGATGGAAATGGTCCCTCTTATGATTGTGGTGATAATGGAGACTTAGTATGTTCTGATACTGATTGTCCTTCAACTGGAAGTGTGACTGTTGATATTGATTTAGGAGCAGGATGGAACTGGATTTCTACAAATGTATTAAATGAAAATATGTCTCCAAACTCTGTTATTCAGAATGCAGAAGAGGGTGATTTTCTTAAAAATCAATTAACCTTTTCTCAATATTATGCAGGGTATGGTTGGTATGGTGGGGTAGGATCAATAGATATTGGTGCAGGATATAAATTAAATATTCAAAATGATTATAATTGGACATATGTTGGTTCTAGCGTTTCTCCTTCAGATTATTTAATATCTTTAGGTTCAGGATGGAATTGGATAGGCTATGTTCCTAGTTCATCCTTAGCTACAAATACAGCTTTGAATTTTAATGCGGAAGAGGGTGATTTTCTTAAAAATCAAGTAACCTTTTCTCAATATTATGTAGGTTATGGGTGGTATGGAGGTGTCACTGCTTTAAATCCATTTACTGGTTATTTATTAAATGTGGCTTCTAGTCATGATTTCTTTTATCCAAATTCTTTATCAAGAATTATTGAAGATGAATTTAATACTAATAATTCTTTTGATTTTAATTATAATGAATTTGAATTTAATGGTGCAATAACTGCATCATTAAATTGTGATAATCTAGAGATATCTAGTGAGGATATGTTAATTGCATATGATCAGAGTGGAAATGTTAGAGGTTATGTAAATCCAGCATATTTCCCTTTAACAAATGAATATATATTTATGCTTATGGTTTATAGTAATGATAATCAGGATAATTTATTTTTTGAGTTTTATGATAATGATTTAAAAACAAATTATTCTCTAAATAAAACAATTAAATTTGAATCTGATATGATAATAGGAGATGGTTTTAATCCTTTAGAGTTTGGTATGAATAGTGAAGAAGAAGTTTCATCTCTATCTGTTTCTAAAGCATATCCAAATCCATTTAATCCAACAACAAATCTTGAATATTCAATTACAAATTCAGGTCTTGTTAAAATTACTATTTTTGATGTAACAGGTAGGCAAATTAGTGTTATCGAAAATTCATATCAAGATGCTGGTGACTATAATATAATATGGAATGCTCAAAATAATACAAGTGGAATTTATTATATTCAAATTTTGTCAGGTAATGATATTAAAACTCAAAAAGTAGTTTTATTAAAATAAACTTCTTTAATATAGTTTGCAAAATAAAAAGCTCCATTTAAAATTGGAGCTTTTTATTTATAAAGGAGTATTTTTAATTTAATTTATTAATGTATATAAAAATAAATAGTCTAACAAAGTCTTTTAAACTTTTCAAAAGATCAGCAGGTCTTAAGGGTGCTTTTAAATCTTTTTTTAATCGTGAATATCAAATTTTTACTGCCCTTGATAATATTAATTTAGGAATTAATGAGGGTGAAATAATTGGAATTCTTGGTGAAAATGGTGCTGGAAAAACAACATTAATTAAGCTTATGGTTGGATTGCTTTACCCTAATAAGGGCAGTGTAGTTATAGATGGATATAATCCATGGGAAAGAAATTATAAGTTTTTAAGTAACATATCTGTTGTGATGGGGCAGAAAAATCAACTTTGGTGGGATATACCAGCATCAGAATCTTTTTTGTTAAATAAACATATATATAATTTAAATGATAAAGAATATAATGAAACCCTAGATGAATTGGTTAATTATTTAGATGTAAAAGAAAAACTTAATGTTCAAGTAAGACGATTATCATTAGGTGAGCGGATGAAAATGGAAATTATAGCGGCCCTATTACATAGACCAAAAATTATATTATTAGATGAGCCGACGTTAGGTCTTGATGTAATATCTCAATCTAAAATAAGAGAATTTGTAAAATATTATAATAAAGAACATAAAACAACATTTGTTATTACAAGTCATTATTCAAAAGATATACAAGAAATGTGCAAGAGAGTTTTTGTTTTAAATAAAGGGAAATCTGTATATGATGGTAATTTTAGAGATTTGGTTAGGAATATTAATCCAAAAAGAAAACTAGTATTTGAGTTTAATAATTTGCCTGATTTAAATTCTTTAAATTCAATAAAGAAAAAATATAGCTTCAATATTAATGATAAAATATTAACAGCTGTTTTAGACGAAAATGAATTGCAAAATTTACTAAATAATTTATTAGAAAATTATAAGGCTAATAATATAACATTTGAAGATATCCCCGTTGATGATGCTATGAAAAGTTTTTTTGAAAATCCTCAAAAATATATTAAATAATAATTGAATAAATATTTATCAATATTAAGAATTAATTGGGTTCATGCTCTTGAGTATAGAGCAAATGCATTAATAGGATTATTTGCTATATTATCTGGTTTATTTATTGAATATCAAATTTGGTCTTTAATTTTTTCATCAAATAATACCTCAAGTATTGCTATGCAAGGGTCTAGTTCAGGCTACACTTTTGAGCAATTAATTATTTTTATTTTTTTATCAATTATTGTCGGTCAACTAAAATCTTCATGGATTACTTCATCACAGATGATAATTGAGATAAGGCAGGGGTTAATGAGTAAATATTTAATAAGACCTATTTCATATTTTTGGTATTATTTTATGATGTTCATTGGAGTTAATTCTCTTTATTATATAGTATACTCTGCTCTTATTTTATGTTTTGTTATAATATTTCCTACTATGATTTTCAATGTTTCGTTTAGTCTGTTTGGATTTTTATTATCTTTATTTATATCAATTTATCTATCTTATTGTATTTATTTTATTATGGTGTGCTTTGCTTTTTGGTTTGGAGAAGTTCGATCAATAGTAGTTGCTTATAATTTAGGAATGTTAATGATTTCAGGACAATATATTCCAATTAGATTGTTTCCAGAGGAAGTATTATCAATTATAAGCTGGACTCCAATTCCATATTTAGTTGATTTGCCTGTAAGTATTGCGACAGGGTTAACTATCCCTTCTATTTGGAAATATGATATTTTATATGCATTAATGTGGTGTTTTATTTTGACAATAATTAGTTTATTATTTTATAAAAATGGTATTAAAAAATATGAAGCATTTGGTCAATAGATATTTTAGAATTTGGTTAGCTTTTTTTAGAAACACCTTATCACGAGATATGGAATTTAAAATGAATTTTATTTTTGAAATGTTTATTGATATTATTTATTATGGTTCTTTATTTTTCTTTTTTCAAATTATTTTTCAATTTACAGATTCCCTAGGAGATTTCAATAAAGATGCAGTAATTATATTTTTATTGACTGTATATATATCGGATTTATTATATGTGTTTTTTTTAGGTGGAAATGTTTTTGATATCAATGATAAAGTCAAAAGTGGTGACCTTGATTTTATATTATTAAAACCTATTAATTCTCAGTTTTTTATTTCTTTTAGATATGTTACGACCAATGCCTTGATTTCATTTATTATATTATTTTCTTTATTAATAAGATTAGTATATATCTATCATGGGGGTGAGATTATATTATTGAATTATATTTTTTATATGATTTCGATATTCTTGGGTACATTTATATTTTATTCATTTGAATTTATTATTTCATGTTTATCTTTTTGGTTTAGAAATTTTTCATATGCAGGTTGGTTAGCAGGTGAATTAACCAAGTATTCTAAAAGGCCTGATTCTATTTATAAAAAGTGGTTTAGAAAGTCATTATTTACGATTTTTCCAATGGCATTAATTTCTTCTGTTCCATCAAGGATGTTATTGTTCGGTCCAAATATTCAGTTAATTCTGCTACAATTTTTTATTGCAATATTTTTTCTATTTTTAACCACTGTGATTTGGAATCGTGGATTAAAAATATATGAAAGCGCATCTAGTTAAGTTTTTCTTTTTTTCTTTTTAGCTGCTGGGAATAATATATTATTTAATATTAATCGATAGCCTGGCGAGTTTCTATGTAAGTTTAAATCTGTTGGTGGGTCACCAACGAAATGTTTGTAATCTTCAGGATCATGTCCACCTAAGAATGTAAATGTTCCTTTACCTGCATTGCCATGAATATATTTGGCTTGATTTGATACATAATCTTCACCCATAACAAGAACATGTTTTTTTAAAATTTTTTTATTATATCCTGTTGTTTGCCCCATAAATCCATTAATGATAGAAGAGTGATTTTGAGTAAGCATGGTAGGAACAGGATCCCATTTTGCTGAAAATTCAAATAAAGAAAAATAATCTTCTTCTGCGCCTTTAGTAACAGGTAGATGACTTGGGGGATAATCAATTGTTGAAAACTCATAAATCATAGGATTAGTATATAGACTATAATTTTCAAATGCAAATGAGTTGTTAAAATTTAATTTATTTTTATAATTATTATCAGCAGGAGTGCCATCAAATACACTCTCAGCTATATCTACATTTTGAGCTGCTAATGCTATATCAAAGGAATCAGTTGCAGAACACATCGCAAACATAAAGCCTCCATTTAAAACATATTCTTTTATTTTTAAAGCAACTCCTTTTTTTAATTTGTGTACACTACCATATCCATGGTCACGAGCAATTTTATTGAAGTCATTTTCAAGTTTTTTATACCAGGATGTATTTTTATAACTTTTATAAAATTTACCATATTGGCCTGTAAAATCTTCATGATGTAGATGAAGCCAATCATACTTAATCAGTTCTCCAGTAAGAACTTCATGATCAAAAATAATTTCATATTCAATTTCTGCATAAGTTAACGCAAGAGTTACTGCATCATCCCAAGGTTGCTTATCATCAGGTGAATAAACAGCAATTTCTGGAGCTTTTTCAAGTAAAGCAATATCCATATTATTATTGTTTATTGTTTCATATATTGCATTGATTTCCGAAGAATTAACATTATAATAAGTAATTCCTTTCATTAAGGCTTCTTTTCCAATAGCATTACTATTATCCATTAAAAAAGAACCATTTTTATAATTTAAAAGCCATTCAATTTTAACTTGTTTTTTTAGCGCAGAATAGACCAATCCATATGCTTTCAAATGATCATTTTGAGTTTGATCCATTGGAATAAGAATTTTCTGATTAAAAATAATATTTATAAATAATAAATAATATAAAGTATATTTTTTCAACTTGTAATTTCCCGAAGTCTTAATCGAATTAAATCATAATAAATGCTATCTGGATATGTATCTAATAAATAGAGATATAAGTCTACAGCATTAGATAAATTATTTAATATATAATCATAAATTTCTGCTTTTAATAAAACAGCTGATTCTATTTCAGCGCTATCTTCATTTATAGTATCAAGAATGGTGATTGCTTCTTCGATATCATTTTTTTTAATAAGTAATTGAGCGTGTTCATATTTCATTTTTGAAGAAATTTCCATATTATTATTATTTGATAATTCACTAATGATTTTAATAGATTCATATCGTTTGTTTTGAAATTTTTTCATTAAAGAATTGCTGTAATTATTTAATTGTTCTTTTTCATTCCCAAAGACTGCGATATAACTTTTCATTTTTAAAATATCATTATAATAATTAATATTTTTAAAGTCATCTTTTAAGAAAGAATCAATTTTTGCATTTAAAGCATCCCATTCATTTAGATAAAATAATATTTGTATTTCTTTAATCTTGAATAATTCTTTAGGATTAATTACATCTCGATATTTTTGCAGTGTTTCTTTGGCTTTTAACAATTCCCCTTTTGAAATCATAATATTTATTATTTCAATTATTGAATTTGAATGAAATGGGTTTGAATTATTTGTTTTTAAAATCACATTATTAAAAAGCTTACTTGAACCATCTAGATCACCTAAAATTTTATATTTTATTTGTGCCAAATTATAGCTTGATTTGATATCTTTATTATTTATTATTAATGAATCGTAAATTGTAATTGCATTTTCAAGTAATAAAATTTCTTCATTATTAATTCTTTTAAAAGGAGAATCTAAGAGTTCATTTTTATATATTTTGGAACTTATAGGGAGATTATGCTTTTCTTTTTTTATTATAATTTCATATAACTCTGCTAGCTTAATAATACTTAATTGAATTGTTTTTTCGCTATAATTTGAATCGATTGTATTCTCAATTACAGTTTGCGCTAATTCATATTCTTTGTTTTTTATTAGGCTATCTATAAATTCTAATAATTTAGTTTCATTATTAGAATATTTTTGTAGCAGTTCGTATGAAATAATAAAATTTTTATCTCTAAAAGCTATTTCAGATAAAATTAATTTTGCATTATTTGAATCACTCTCATTTAATATAGATTTTATACTATCATTAATATTTTTAATATCAGGAAATGCTAAAATTCTATTCCTTATAATATTATATCTTCTAGGATTGTAATCTAGATGTAGTATGAATTCATTAATTGATTCTTTAATAGATAAATTTATAGCGTGATGATTTCCAAGCTCATAAGAAAAAAAATCTTTATTTCTTTTCTTTCTAATAGTTTCTATATAATCATTTAGTTCTTTATTTTTATTATTTTTTAATAAAACATTTAACATAGACTTTAAATGCTTTTCATTAACTGATTTTTCATTAATAATTTCGTCTGTTATCTGTTTCCATTTGTTATCATTAATCCAAATCATAATATCGATTACATCTATTTTTGCTGCAATACTATTATTGTTTTCTTTTAAATATAAGGGATAAATTTCTTTTAAATTTTCAGTATTGTTTTCATTTTTTAAAATTTTTTTTAAAGGATAAAATGCTTCTTTTAAATATGGATTTTCTATAAAAAGGTCATAGTAGATATCTTTAGCTTGTTTATTTAATCCATTATTTTGGAGGGTTTTTGCTTGACGAATTTTTTGATTTTGTATAGGAGTTAGTCTATATTTTTTAGATTCTCCAAATATAAAAGACATAATTAGAATAATTAATATATATTTAAACTTATTCATTATTATTGATTTCTTTTTGGAGATTCAGGAAATATAATCTAGTTACATTTTTATAATCTGATGGCATTTCTTCATTAAGAGCAGACTCCATAGCATCTATATAAAATGAATTTCTTTCAATAATATTTAAATTAGTGTTTATATAATCAGAGGTATAATTTCCAGCAGATTTACTAATTCTTTTTTTAGAAAAATCTTTTTGAGTAAGTGCCTTCTGGCTATCAAGCATTTTAGATAAAATCCTTTGTTGTCTTTCAATAGTTTTTCTATTAACGTTATTATTTTTAAGATCTAAAATAACTTCATCCATTTCATCTCCAGCATTTGAAAGCCCTCCAGTTTCTTCTCCAGGGTTATCGCCTATTAAATCTTCTAGTTGTTGTTTTAGTTCACTTTGTTGCTTAAGCAATTCTTCAAGAATTGATTTTTGTTGCATCATTCCCATTTGACCAAGCTGCATAGTCATTTGGTTTATTCCTTGCTGTTTATTTGACATTTGTTCAAGGGATTCCATAAATTTTTCAAACCCTGAAGCTGAGTCACTTGATTGCATTTCCTCCATTGATAGCAATAGGAGGTAAGTAATATTATTAATGTATTTTAAAATTTCTTTTTGCTGATCGAATGCTGTGTTGACTTTTTTTTGTTCTATATTTGAAATTGCTTTTGCTATAGATGATTTTAATCCACCAATTTGGCGGTTAATTTTTGGATTGACATAAAATGTACTATTAGATAAATCTAATAATTGTTTTGTTATTTGATTTAATTGTCTATCAATACTATCTTGTTTCCTATTAATTTCTTTTAAGTAAGGGCTCCTTGATTTAAGCCCGTTCGCATCAGATATTATTTGTTCTTGTTGATTTGACATAGTTAGTAGATTATTAATTATTCTAATAAATTCTTTAGTTAATTTGTTTGATAACTCTTGTTTGAAATTATCATTAATTTCATTAATAATTTCTTCTACATCCTGTAGATTTTTTTTTGCAGATTCAGATATGTTTTCATCAATAGCTTGGTTTTGTTTTTCCATTAATTTTTCAGTTTCTTGATTTAAATTACTATCTGATAAGTCTGATAATTGATTAGAAATATTATTTGATAGCTTGTTAACTGATTCTGCTGTTTGATCTAACATTTCATTGAATTCGCTATATCTATTTTCCTGTTTAGTTGTTTTTTTATTTATAACATATTCATCTTCATTATTATTTATGTCGTCAATTATATCAGATTGTTTTTTTATCATATTCTCAATTTGTTCAGCTAATTCATTTAATTTTTGTTCAGCTAATGCCATTTCAAACATTTCCATGTACTGATCTAATTGTTTTTCAAATTGCTCCATATTAAAATTATAATTTTCTAATGCTTCAGAAATTTTATTCATATCCATATTTTTTAAAGCGTCTTGAAGACTTTGCATCGCTTCATATAATTCTTGGCTCATCATTTCTTGGATAAGATTTTGAAATTTTTCAAATTTATTTATTAAATCCTCATCAAAAAGTTGATTTTCATTGGCTTTTTTTATAATTTCTTCAATATTCTTTTCAATTTCTTCAATTTGAGAATTGATTTCCTCAATTTCCTTAAAGGAGTCTTCAATTTTTTTTTCTTGTTCCCAATTAGTCTCATCTGATTTAAGTAATTCCATTTTCATGTCTTCAGTCATTTCTGAAATTTCTTCAATTGATGAATTTATTTCTTCCATGATATCCTGGGTGTTTGTTTCTATTTCTTCTATTTCTGTAAATAGACTTTCTAGAGATGGGAATTTCCCTATAATAATTTCTGATTTTGAAATTTGGTTTCCATCTATTCCATTATTATCAATAGCTACAATCTGAAAATGAATCTCATCACCCATTGAAATTGGAAGATTATTTATATCCCAATTTAAATTTAAATTATATTTTTTTAATCCGTCCACTGATAAGTTCAATTTTATTTTTTCTTTTTTTTGATTGAACTGAGGGAAATCTTCTGATATTATTTGATATTCAATAAATATATCTTTTAATCCATAATCATCAATAATATTGGCATTAATAGGTATTGTCATTAATTCATTAATTTCAAATTCTTTTGAAGGTTTCTGAATTGAAATATTAGCGCTATTATCATTTTTAATAATTAATGAATATTGTTTTGGATTTAGATTAGGGATGGATTCATTATCTAAACAGTGTAATGTAAATGTTATATCACTTTTTAATTCAATATTTTTATTGAATTTATTATTATCAATATATAGGTTCATTCTATCTTCATTAGTATTAATCCAGGCAGAGGTTAAATTTTTATTTGATTTTCCATTGATTGTGACTTTACTACCTAATGGAATTTGTATTTGATTTATGTTTTTTAAACCGTCAGTAAAAGTATCTAGGCCTGTATATTTAGGAGGAATTATTGTAAAGTTTACATTAATAATTTTTGGTCTTTGTTTAATAGTAATTGGATGTTTTTTTGTTGAAATTTCATTCCAAGATGAAAAAAAGTATGGATTTTGATAGTTAGCCCAATATAAAAAGTTTTTATTAACATTGTTTAAAGTATGGGTATATAATTTATCTTTTTTGCCTATAGATTTTTGGTATTTAATATTTTCTTCAACCCAGTGAATTAATATGCTATCAGGCAGATCTCCTGTCCCTTGTATTTTAATTTCCACATTATCATTTGATAAAGCAGAGTTGCTTTTTGTGATAGATTTAAGATTAAATGGTAACGGAGAAGGAAAATCTTTATTGAATTGAATTAATCTATTTGTTGTATTATTAATTATAGGGATAAAAAATATTGCAATTAATATTATAGTAATTAAGGATAATTTTAACAACTCTGTTTTGTTTCTTTTATCAAAATCATTCAAGCTGATAGATGAAAGTTTTCTGTATATTGATTCTTGAGCGTATTTTTTTAAATCTTTATTTGCATTATTTTTATCTTTATTGATTTGTAAAATATTGGTTAATTGATCTTTTATATTTTTATATTTTTCTCCAATCTCTCTAGATATTTCAAAACTATTTTTATATTTAAAAAATGAGTAGTAATGCAATATGAATTTTATCGATAAAAAGCTTAATGCAATAATTAATAAATTTATATATAGTAATATTATATTTTCTCTTATGGGTTGTTTGATATAAAAGATATATTCAAAAAATGTAATTATTAAAAATATTATAGAGAACATACCAATTGTATTAGTGGTTTTACTTATAAATGAATTAAGTGCTCTTTTTTTTCGATACGATGATAATATTTTAATTATTTTTTTCATAATTACTGTATAAGGCTATATATAATAATATTTGTCCCCATTTTTAAAGCTTCTTGACGAATATTTTCTGGATCGTTATGTACATTCTTATCTTCCCACCCATCGCCTAGATCTGATTCATAAGTATAAAGAAGTACCAACCTATTTTCATCAAATATCCCTAATGCTTGAGGTGGCTTGTTATCATGCTCATGAACTTTCGGAAGTCCATTTGGGAAAGAATAGTAACAATGAAATAATTCATGAGTATTAGGCAATAAGGATAATTCTTTTTCCGGGAATAAATTTTCAACCATTTCTCTGAATGATTTGTCTAGGCCATAATTATCATCAACATGTAGGAATGCACCCTTTAATAAATGATTTCTTAAGATGATGGTTTCTTCTGGACTTAGTTTGATATTTCCATGACCAGTTATATAGAAGTATTTATTTTTATAAAATAAATCATCTCCAATTTTAACTTGATTTTCTTTCTTATTAACTGTCATTAAAGTATTCTTGTCAATAAATTCTAATAAATTAGGTAGTGAACTTGCATTAGAATACCAATCTCCACCCCCCGAATAATGTATGCGACTAATATTAAATGATCCAGAACTGGACATTCCTATTGATATAAGAATAATTAATGATTTTATAATATTTAATTTATTTTTCATAATAATTAAAGATAATACATAAACAAGTATTAAATTTAAATATATATTTAACTACACATGTTATAATAAATTATTATTTTTAGAAATAGTATGAAAAAAATATTTTTGATTTTCCTTTTTTTAAGTTGGTCTCATTTTGAAGAAACAAATTGGGCAACAACACGATTTGAAGCTTTTTGGAAAAATACTTTTAAACAGATGACTTTTAGAGAACCTATTGATTTTCTACCATATGATGTAAGAATAGGTTATTATGAGTATGGGGGACTAGATTATTTTAATGAATTAGATAATTTTTTATCTGACAGTGACAATTTAGAATCTAGCCCTTACAACACTACCGATTTAAACTTTCCTGATATAGTTAATAAAAAATTCAGAAAAATGATAGCTCTTGAAATTGACTTTTTAAGATATAATTTTTTTAAAGATAGACAAAATATTATTGATATTCAATTTGGTTTTGGATATAGACTATATAAAAATATTAATAAAGTAGCATTTGATAATGGGGATTATTTAAAACCTGAATTCAATGAGTTTAATATTAATGGGACATTTATTATGCAATTTAATCCCAGATATTATAATTATTTGTATTATTCATCTGGATATACTCGAGCTTCATTTTATGATAATAACCTTTCTAATGGGGAGGCTAATGGTTCGGGTATTAGTAATCATCTAGGCCTAGGGATGAATTTTATTATTCCTGAAAATGAAGGGGGATCTAATTTCCATTGTGGGGTAGAATTAAGATTATCCTCATTAAATATTGATAGTATTGATGAACCTAATAATTTATCTAGAATAGATGATTTTAAGATGGAATCAATTGGGTTATTATTTTCATTTGGAGTTGGGTATGGAGGAAAAAAAACATTAGGAGATATCGCATATTCTAGCATGTTAAAGAATAATTATATAGATGCATATGAAAAACTCAAATTATATAAACAAAGTTCAAAAATATATAATATTTCACAAGTTAATGAAATGATTCAATTTAGTAAAAATCAGATTCCATATCAATTATATAATAATGCAATGGCCTATTATGATGATGGTGAATTTGAAAAGGCTTTGAAATTGCTAAAGAAAATAAACTATAAAGATGATATTGATTTAGATTATAAAATTAATTCTATTAAATATATAATAGCTGATAAAATGCTAAATGATTTTATTAAAATAGAAAATGAACAATCCATTGATTATAGGATTCAATATTATAATGATATTAATGATATTAGTCCCAAAATTCGTAAAGTAATTAATAAAAGATTATCAACCCTTTATTTGCAAAAGGGAGACTATTTATTAAGTAATAATAATTATGAAGAGGCCTATGAATTTTATATGTATTCTAAGACAACGGGTGAATATAATCCTGAGCAAATTAAAATTAAACTATCAAATTTGATTATTGTTGTTTTAAATGACGCTTATAATTTTTTAGAAAAAAAAGAAAATGTAATAGCTTATGAAAAATTGTTTTTTGCAAAAAACATTGTAGATAATAATAATGAATATATTCTGTCTTTGATGAATTTTTTAGATAGCAGAATTAAAACAATCAAATCAGAAAAAATTAAAGAAAGAATGAAAATAATTCTTAAAGATAAAGAGACGTTTACTCCAACTCAAATTAAAAAAGAGATTTTAATAGGAGATAGTTATATTAAGGTCATTGATATTCTAGGAGAACCTTTAGATGAAATTAGTAGAAGTAAAGTTAATTCAATATATAAAATGATTAAGTATTCAATTAATAATAAAATATATAGATTGTTTTTTAAAGATGATATTTTAATTGATATAGATTTTGAATAAATAGGATAGAATAACTTAATAAATTGTTTTATTTTTCAGTGTAATTATTGCCAAAGAAATAAAGAGAATAAATTAGAATGATTAAGAGAACACATACATGTGGAGAGTTAACTTTAGATAATTTAAATCAAAAAGTATCACTTAATGGTTGGATTTCTAAATCCAGAGATCTAGGGGGTTTAATTTTCATTGATTTAAGAGATAGATATGGTGTTACACAGATTGTATTTAATGAAAATAATAATAAAAAAGAATTTGAAGTAGCAAAGAAGTTAGGACTTGAAGATGTTATTGGGATTACAGGTGAAGTTATAAATAGACCAAATGAAGCTATCAATAACCAGATGATTACAGGTAAAATTGATGTTAATGTAGATAATTTATGTGTATATAATGAATCAGATAACCCTCCATTTGATATTAATAATCGATTTTCAGCTTCAGAAGAGCATAGACTGAGATATCGATATCTTGAATTAAGAACAAGAGAATTACAAAACAATATCTTAGTTAGAGATAAAGCTTTATTAGAAACGAGAAAATATTTTTCAAGAAATAATTTTATAGAAATTGAAACGCCTATATTAATGAAATCTACGCCAGAAGGAGCGAGAGATTTTTTAGTACCGAGTAGAATACATTCAGGTAAGTTTTATGCATTGCCTCAATCTCCTCAAACATATAAACAATTATTAATGGTTTCAGGATTTGATAAATACTTCCAAATTGTAAAATGCTTTAGAGATGAAGATTTTAGATCAGATAGACAACCAGAATTTACACAGATTGATATAGAAATGTCTTTTGTTGATCAAAATGATATTATAAGTATGGGTACAAAATTTATTCAAACTTTATGGAAAGAAATTTTAGATGTTAATTTACCTAATAAGTTTAATGTTTTAACATATCATGATGCCATGAATCTGTATGGCTCAGATAAGCCAGATTTAAGATTTGGTATGCAACTAATAGATTTTAAACAGTACATCCTTGAGTCAAATTTTGATACTTTCAAACAAATATTAAATTCAAATGGCTTAGTCAAATCAGTAAAAATTAGTAATGCTGATAATTATAGTCGAAAAGTTATAGATGAATTAACAGATTGGTTGAAAGAACAATATTCTGTTAAAGGTTTAGCTTTTATTAAATGTAATGATGGTGAAAATTTTGAAGGAGGAATAAGTAAGTTTTTTGATAAAGATATTCAATCAAAAATAATTAATGATTTAGATATAAAAAAGGGTGATATTATATTCATGATTGGCGATAAACCAAAAGTTGCTTTATCTGCTTTGGGTGCTTTAAGATTAAAACTTGCTGAGAAAGAAAATTTAATAGAACAGGATAAATGGGCACCTTTATGGGTTGTTGATTTTCCTCTATTTGAATGGAATGAAGACCATGAAAGATGGGATTCTCTGCATCATCCTTTTACCTCCCCTAATTTTGAAGATATTAAACAATTAGATAGTAATCCCGGAGATGTAAGGTCCTTGGGTTATGATATTGTCATGAATGGTTATGAAATTGGAGGTGGTTCAATTCGTATTCACAGCAAACAATTACAATCTAAAATTTTCAAACTATTAAATATAGATGATATTGAGGCGAATGAAAAATTTGGATTTTTAATGGATGCATTTAAGTATGGAGCTCCTCCTCATGGAGGGATGGCATTTGGTTTTGATAGATTAATTATGTTATTGGTTGGTTCAAAACAAATTAGAGATGTTATTGCATTCCCTAAAACTACTTCAGCGATGTCTTTAATGGATGACTCTCCATCGATTGTTGATGAAAAGCAATTAGGTGAATTGAATTTATCAATAAAAGAAAAAAAATGAAAAGAACATTTCAGTTAAAAGATATTGATCCCATGATATTTTCAGGAGCAGGTGATGAAAATATAAAAATAATTGAAAATTATTTTAATTCAAAAATAGTCTTAAGGGGTAATAGCCTTATTGTTGATGGTTTAAAAAAAGAAATAAATGAAATAGAGCTTTTGATTGAAAATATAACTTATACAATTACAAACGAGGGATTTATAGATTCAAAAGATATTGATATTCTAATTAAATCTTCAATTAATCAAGATGTTTCTAATAATGGAGAAAGTAAATTAGATAATATAATATTATATACTTATAAAGGGGCTGTTGTTGCAGAGACAAAGGGCCAAAAAAAATATTATAAATCTGTTTGCAATAATGATATTGTTTTTGCTATTGGTCCAGCAGGTACAGGGAAAACATTCCAAGCTGTTGCTTGCGCTGTTTCTGCTTTAAAAAATAATGAAGTAGAAAAAATTGTTATTACAAGACCAGTAGTTGAAGCTGGAGAAAGATTAGGATTTTTACCTGGAGATTTAAAGGATAAAGTAGACCCTTATTTGGTCCCTATATATGACTCTTTACATAAAATGATTGAAGGCCCAAAATTAAAAGAATATTTAAATAAAAATATAATAGAAATAGCTCCTTTAGCATATATGAGGGGAAGAACTTTACATAATGCTTTTATTATTTTAGATGAAGCACAAAATTCAACAAAGATGCAAATGAAAATGTTTTTAACTCGTTTAGGAGTTACATCTAAAGCAATTATAACTGGAGATATAACACAAACAGATTTAGGTTTAAATGAAACCTCTGGTCTAATTGATGCTGCTAATATACTTAATAAGGTAAAAGGGATTTCATTTGTAAAATTAGATGAAAGTGATATTGTAAGACATAAACTAGTTAAAGATATTATAAAAGCATATAAAAAAGGGAAAAAGTAGATGAATAATACATATATTTGTTCATATTCGAGAACTCCTATTGGAGCATTCCAAGGTAGTTTAAATAAAATACCTGCGACTAAACTTGGTTCATATGTAATTGAATCAGTAGTTGAAAAATCTAGATTGAGTAAAAATTTAATTGATGAAGTTATTATGGGGAATGTTTTGTCAGCAAATTTAGGGCAAGCCCCAGCAAGACAAGCGAGCAAAGGTGCTGGTTTGCCAAATGAAGTAGAATGCTTAACTATTAATAAAGTTTGTGGCTCAGGATTAAAAGCGGTTATGCTTGCAGATCAATCATTAAAATTAAGCAGTTCAGATTTAATTGTTGCTGGTGGTATGGAAAATATGAGTTTAGCGCCACATTATTTGCAAAAATCAAGAAAAGGGACAATGTTTGGTGATAGTAAAATTATTGATTCAATTTTAAAAGATGGTTTGTGGGATCCCTATAATGAGTGCTCAATGGGTAATTGCGGAGAAGTTTTATCGAAAGAAAATAATTATACTAAAGAAAAGCAAAATCAATTTGCAATTGAATCATATAGAAAATCTATTAATGCTATAGAATCTGGAGTTTTTAAAGATGAAATAGTAGGAATCAATATTAAAAGTAAAAAAAATGATATTTTATTTAATACTGATGAAGAGCCATTAAGATTTAATGAAGAAAAATTAAAAAAATTAAAGCCTGCATTTGATAATGATGGAGCAATTACGGCTGGAAATGCCAGTAGCTTAAGCGATGGAGCTGCCGCTGTTTTAGTGTGCTCTGAAGATTTTAAAGTTAAAAATAATATTAAACCAATTGCAAAAATTTTAGGACATGTCTCTTTTGCTACAGATCCATTATATTTTACTAAAGCACCTATTTATGCTATTGAAAAATTACTTAAAGAAATAAATTTTGATATTAATAAAGTGGATTTATTTGAAATAAATGAGGCTTTTTCATGTGTTGTCATGGCAGCCATAGATGAATTGAAAATAAAACCAAGTAAAGTAAATATTAATGGAGGTGCAGTCTCGATGGGGCATCCAATTGGAGCTTCTGGGACAAGGATTGTTGTAACATTGCTTAATGCTTTAAAAACTCAAAATAAAAAATATGGTATTGCTTCTTTGTGTATTGGTGGTGGTGAAGCATCAGCTATGCTGCTGGAAATGTGCTATGTAAAGGGGGGATAGTTATGAATAAGGCAAATGTTGATTTGATGAGCGAGGCTAGAGGATTATTAAAAGGTAATTGGGGATTACCTATAACTGTAACAGTTTTATGTATAGCTATGGTATCAGGTTTCTCGGTTATCCCAATTATAGGATGGCTAACAACATTTATTATACAACCACAGATAGGAGTAGGGGCATCAATTTTTTATTTAAATCTTTCTAGAGAAAAAAAAATTGATATAAAACAACTATTTTTTACATTTAAGGATATGAATAGATTTGGGAATATTATTGGAGCATATCTTCTTGCGATTCTTTGTACTATTTTAGGACTTATATGTTTGATTATTCCAGGCATTATATTACACATTGCATTTTCGCAGATTTTCTTTATTTTGGCGGAAGATGATAATCTTGATCCTGTTGAAGCATTAAAGAAAAGCTATAATTTAATGAATGGTAATAAGTGGACTTACTTTTGTTTATTATGTAGATTTATTGGCTGGGGGATATTATCTATTCTTACTTTTGGTATAGGATTTTTATGGTTTTATCCATATTGCTGGGTTAGTCTTGCAAAATTCTATGATAATATTTCACTAAATTATAGAACGTTAAATTTAGAAAGTACAAATTAGTTATATGTCTGAAAAAATAAGGATTGGAATTGTTGGTTCTGGAACTATGGGAAATGGTATTGCTCATGTTTTTTCAATACATGGTTATAGTGTTGTTCTTTTTGACATTTCTAAAAAGATATTAGAGAATGCTATAAACATAATAAGTAGTAATATGCAAAGACAATGCAATAAAAACATCATTTCAAATGATGATATGAAAAATGCGTTAAAGATAATAAATACTTCCACTATATTAGAATCATTAAGTGAATGTGATCTAATTATTGAAGCTGTTAAAGAAGATATAAATATTAAGTCAGAAATTTTTAAAAAATTAGATTCAATATGTGGAGAAAAAACTATTTTTGCATCTAATACTTCTTCAATATCAATAAATACATTAAGTAGAAACTTTAAAAATCCCAGGAAATTTATTGGGATGCACTTTATGAACCCTGTCCCTATAATGAAATTAGTTGAAGTTATTAATGGGAAAAAAACTTCTAAGGAAACAACGGATTTAATTTTTTCAATATCAAAATCAATAAATAAAATTCCAGTAGAGTGTAATGATGCTCCAGGTTTTGTATCTAATCGTATTTTAATGCCAATGATTAATGAAGCAGCTTTTTGCTATATGGAGGGGGTTGCCAAACCTTCAGCAATTGATTCTATTATGAAATTGGGGATGGGGCATCCTATGGGTCCATTGAAGTTAGCAGATTTAATTGGAATTGACGTTTGTGTTTATATTATGGATATATTATATCAGGGATTTAAAAATAAAAAGTATAAAGTTTGTCCATTGCTTATAAATATGGTAAAAGAAAATAAGTTAGGCAAAAAAACAGGAGAAGGTTTTTATAATTATGAATTTTGATTTAACACAAGAGCATAAATTAATACAACAAACTGCAAGAGATTTCGCTCAAAATGAGCTACTACCTGGAGTTTTAGAAAGAGATGAAAATAAAATTTGGCCTAAAGATGCGATTTTAAAAATGGGAGAGTTAGGCTTTATGGGGATGATGGTTTCCCCTGATTATAATGGTGGAGGAATGGATACGATATCTTATGTGATTGCAATGGAAGAGATAGCAAAAGTGGATGCTGCAGCATCAGTTGTTATGTCTGTAAATAATTCTTTAGTTTGTACATTATTAGAGAAATATGGTGATACATTCCAAAAAGAAAAATATTTATCTAAACTATCTACAGGAGAATTGCTAGGAGCTTTTTCATTATCTGAGCCACAATCTGGTTCTGATGCTTCTAATATGTTAACCTTTGCAAAAAAAACTGATAGCGGTTATGTTTTAAGTGGAACTAAAAATTGGGTTACCAATGGTCAAAATTCTGATGTTGTTTTAGTTGCTGCATTAACAGAAAAAAATGTTGGACATAAAGGAATATCCTGTTTTATTGTTGAAAAAGGATTTAAAGGCTTTAGTGTAGGAAAACCTGAAAAGAAACTCGGAATTAAATCATCGGATACTACTGAATTATATTTTGATAATGTGGAGATACCAAATGAAAATTTAGTTAGCAATGAAGGAGATGGGTTTAAGATTTGCTTAGGGACATTAGATGGTGGAAGAATTGGAATAGCTGCACAAGCTTTAGGCATAGCTCAAGCAAGCTTAGATGCTTCAGTAAATTATTCGAAAGAAAGAAAGCAATTTAATAAGCCAATTTCTTCATTCCAAGCTATACAGTTTAAGCTTGCTGATATGTCTATAGCGATTGAATCAGCAAGATTATTAACAAAAAAGGCAGCCTGGTTAAAAGATAAAAAATTAAATTATAGTGTTCAAGCAGCTATGGCAAAATTAAATGCATCTGAGGTTGCTATGAAAGCTTCTGCAGAATGCGTTCAAATTCATGGAGGTTATGGCTATATGAGAGATTATGGTGTAGAAAGATTAATGAGAGATGCAAAAATAACTCAAATTTATGAGGGGACTTCCGAGGTTCAAAGGTTAGTCATTGCTAGAGATTTAATAAAATAATTTATGGATAAAAAACAAAAGAGAGCAGCTAGATGTCTGAGTGTACAATTACTATATAGTTTTGAGCTAATCCCTGCATCTTCAATAAATAAATTGGTTGATAATTTCTTTAAAAATAAAGATAATGATTTAGATGATATCATTTATAAGAAAAAAGAAATTGATTATGCAAAAAGATTAGTTAAATATACAATTGAAAATTCAGAATCTATTGATAATTTAATAAAGGAAAAATTAAGTAATTGGGATATAACTAGATTAGCAATTATAGATAAAATTATATTAAGGATGTGCATCTCTGAAATGTTTTTTATAGAAGATGTTCCGAAAAAAGTTTCTATGGCTGAAGGTATAGAGATTTCTAAAGAATTTAGTACAAAAGATAGCAGTAGTTTTATAAATGGGATATTAGATGCTATTTATAATAGTAAAAATATAACTTCAGAAAGTTTTAAAATGGTGGCAAAGGATAAAAATTAATCAATGTCTATTTTATCAAAAGTATTAACCTCTGTATTTGGGAAAAAAACTGATAAAGATTTAAAAAAGATTTCTCCTATTGTTGAAAAAATCAACAATAAATATGACACATTAAATAGCTTAACTGATGCTGAATTAAAATTAAGATTTAAAAAAATAAAAGATGATCTTAATATTTTAATAGCCCAAAATAAAAAGAAATATTTAGATGATAATAAAGATGTAAATACCGTTGATGATTTATTATATAAAGATGAATCTGAATATTTAGATAATCATATGATAGAAATTTTTGCCATTGTAAAAGATGCTGCTAGAAGATTATGCGGAAGTACTTATTCTGTTATGGGTCAGAAAATGAATTGGGATATGGTCCATTATGATGTTCAGCTTATTGGTGGTATTGTTTTGCACCAAGGTAATATCGCTGAGATGAAAACAGGTGAAGGAAAAACATTAGTTTCAACATTGTCTATTGCATTAAATGCAATTACAGGCAGAGGTGTACATGTTATAACAGTGAATGATTACTTAGCCCAGAGGGATAGTGAATGGATGGGGTTTTTATATGAATATTTAGGTTTATCTGTAGGATGTATATTGGATCGAATGACCCCAGCTGAAAGAAAAGAAATGTATTCCAAAGATATTACTTATGGTACAAATAGTCAATTTGGGTTTGATTATTTAAGAGATAATATGGCAGTTTCTAAAGAGGCTCAAGTTCAAAGAAATCATGTTTATGCAATTGTTGATGAAGTTGATTCTGTCTTGATTGATGAAGCAAGGACCCCTCTTATAATATCAGGTGTAGTAAACTCTCAACAAAATGAACAGTATACCGTTTGGAGATCTTCAATAGAATCATTAATAAAAAAACAGAATCAATATATTAATGAGATTTTATCAGGGATTGAGGATATTATCGATTCAGACAAAGAGGATGCAGGAAGAAAATTATTACTAGCAAGCAGGGGTGCTCCTAAAAATAAAAAGCTACAGAAAGTGTTTCAAATACAAGGAGCAAAACAGCTTTCCATGAAAATTGAAAGTGAATTAATAAGAGATAAAAAAATAAATGAACTTGATGAAGAATTATATTTTTCTATTGATGAAAAATCAAATATCGTTGATTTGTCAGAGAAAGGAAGAGAATTTTTATCGCCTAATGACCCTAATAATTTTGTTATTCCTGATATAGGGGAAGAATTTCATAAAATAGAAAAAAAATTAACTAAAGATAAAGATATAGCAGTTGAAAAAGAAAAATTACAAGCTCTTCATGCAGAAAGAAGCGAGAAAATTCATACAATTAATCAGTTATTAAAAGCTTTTTCATTATTTGAATTAGATAATGAATATATTGTGCAAGATGGAAAGGTTTTGATTGTTGACCAACATACTGGGAGGGTGATGCATGGTCGTCAGTTTTCTGATGGAATGCACCAAGCTATTGAATCAAAAGAAAAAGTTGCTATTCAAAGAGAAACCCAAACGGTTGCAACAATAACAATACAAAATTATTTTAGAATGTATGAAAAATTATCTGGGATGACAGGTACAGCTAAAACAGAAGCTCCAGAGTTTATGCAAATATATAAATTAGATGTTGTAGAAATTCCAACAAATAAACCAATTACAAGAGCAGATCATGAGGATTTGATTTATAAAACAAAAGAAGAAAAATATAGCGCAGTTATTGAAGGAGTAAGAGAATTATATAATAAAGGTCAGCCAGTATTAGTTGGAACTACTTCTGTTGAAGAATCCGAGGTTTTATCAAGAATGATTAAAAAAACAGGACTTCCTCATAATGTTTTAAATGCTAAACAGCATCAAAGAGAAGCTGATATTATAACAAGAGCAGGTTTAAATAATGCAATTACAATATCAACGAATATGGCGGGGAGAGGAACTGATATTAAATTAGGTGAAGGAGTTAAAGAATCTGGGGGACTATTTATATTAGGTACAGGAAGACATGAATCTAGAAGAATTGATTTGCAATTAAGAGGGCGGGCTGGAAGACAAGGAGATGTCGGAGAATCGGTGTTTTATTTAAGTCTAGAAGATAACTTAATGAGATTATTTGGGTCTGATAGAATAGCAAAAGTCATGGATAGAATGGGTATTAAAGAAGGTGAAGTTATCACACATTCTATGGTTACAAAATCTATTGAGAGAGCTCAGAAAAAAGTAGAGGCCATGAATTATTCAGGAAGAAAAAATATTATTGAATATGATGATGTAATGAATTATCAAAGAGAAATTGTATATAACAGAAGAAATTATTCGCTACATAAAGAAGATATTTCTGAAGAGCTAAATGTTATAATCAATGAATATGTAGATGATGCAGTGAGTATATTTTGCCAAGGAAGTCCTAATGATTGGGATTTAGAATCATTTAATATTGAATTATTAAATACATTTGGAATAGATTTTAAATTTAATGATAATCATAGTAATGAAAATGATATCAAAGAAATTATAAATGAACAAGTTAAATTAATTAAAGAGTTTAAAAATGAAAATTTTGATGAAGAATTCTTTAATAATTTTCAAAAGTTTATTATTTTAAGAACAATTGATGAAAAATGGCAAGATCATTTATATGCGATGGATCAATTACGTGAAGGGATAGGTCTTAGGGCCTATGGGCAAAAAAATCCATTAATTGAGTATAAGCAGGAAGGGTTTAAAATGTTTGAACAAATGATGGAAGAAACAAATCAGGAGACATTAAAGAGAATATTTAGAACTGATTTAACCTCTATAAAGAGTAATTCAATGTCTGTAAACCAAAGAGCAAAAAATTTAAAAATGAAAAATGATCAAAGCAATTTACCAAATGTTAGTACTCAAAGTGCTCCTCAGGATAATATGTTAAACCAGTCTGGGGATACACTTCCTTCAAATCAAAATTTTCAATCAAAAGTTTTAAATAAACGAACTCCAATAAAAGTTGATAAAAAGGTTGGAAGGAATGAACCTTGTCCATGTGGCAGTGGTAAAAAATATAAAAAGTGTCACGGTTAAAAAATTCCTTCTATATATATCAGAATTATTGTATATTTTCAAGCTTTTGAAAAGCGCGGATTGTAACAAATTGACACAAACTATATAAATTAATGTATGAAATAAATTTTGTAAGTTTATTTTAGAAAAATTTTTTACGAAGATTTTACGAAGAGATTAAAGAAAGGGAAACACTATGTTTAATGCTATTAACAAAAAAATATTAATCAATATTTTTTCAATTTTATTTTTATTTAACTTCTTATTAGCTGATCCAACTGATGGATGCGAACTAGGAGAAGGGGAAATTTTCTTAACAACATCTGGTGATGTTTTATACAATATCTCGACAGATATTGCAGGTTACCAGTTTAATGTTGATGGAACAACTGCAAATGGAGCATCTGGTGGAGAATCTCAATCTGCCGGGTTTACTGTTTCTGCAGGTGGTTCTACTGTTCTTGCATTTTCATTTACAGGTGCAACAGTATCAACAGACTGTGGTCTTTTAACAACATTATCATTAAATGGTGAGGCAACTGGTTTATCT